>WNEZ01000212.1_pt1 | contig 46539 bp, 41 predicted proteins | sample 5400521 | NCBI WGS metagenome assembly WNEZ01 (sample SAMN13153339, study PRJNA577476) | soil metagenome | isolation source: 120 cm saprolite under Douglas fir tree site 2 hole 1 replicate 1 | place: USA:California | collected 2015-04-18
TACCTCATCACCAAAGAAGTCGTTGACCGCTGCGACTATCTCATCGATTACCACGGCGGCGACCTCGACGAGAGTCTCCGTCCCTACGCCTACTGGGGCCCCACCGGCCGCGAAGCCCAGGATCGCACTTCCAAAGAAATGGTCCTTGCCTTCGGCCTCGATCACATCATCATCTGGCGCGAGCGCCCCACCGACCCCGCCGCCACCCGCTATCTCGACAACACCGCCTCCGTCCGCGGCAAGCCCTCCATAGTCGTCGAAGCCGGCCACGCCGGCACCGTCGACTCCGACGACCTCGCTCTCCTCGTCAATGGCACCCTGAGCACCATGCGCGCCTTAAAGATGCTCCCCGGTGAGCCGCACACCATCGAAAATCCTGTCTGGATCGAAAATTTAGTCGACGTCCTCGCCGACGGGCCTGGCATCTGGTACCCGCTCGTCAAGCGCGGCACCTACGTCTCTGCGGGAATGAAGCTCGGCACCATCACCGACTACGTCGGCAAAGTCATCGCCGAACCACGCGCCCCCGTCTCCGCCGTAGTCCTCCACATCAACGCCGTCCCGTCCCTCAAAAAAGGCGACAACATCGCCGACCTAGGCGTCCCGGCCGCCCACGCTCCCTGAATTCGCGCCTAAATAAAACGGCGCTCCGGCCATTGTCGGAGCGCCGTTTTTCAACTCTCTACAATTTAATTTTAGTTCTTGTTAGCCACTTGCGCCGGAGCGTCCTGCCGCGGTGCCATGGACACCACAATATATTCCCGCTCCTTGTCATCCGATTCCGCCACTTTCAGAATCAGTTTATCTTTGTGAATCCGGAACTGCGCCGTCTCCCCGATCGGCAGCAGCGCCGGATGCTTGTCGTCTTTCGGCCGTATCCGGTAGACCACTCGATCGGACTGCAGCACATATTCCTGGCAAAGCATCTCCTGCGTCTTCTTGCTCTGCCCGTCCGTGCCCAGCAGTTCACCCGTTAAGGACTTCGATCCCTTTTCCTGCATTCCGCAGGATGTCGAATCCATCCGTAGCAGAGTCCCCTTCTGATAATCGCTATGTTCTTTCGCGGCACAGACGCCCGCAAACAGCAGGCAGGCCGCGAACGTATACCCCTTCATGTACATAGGAGTGATCCCCTTTCTCCTCGAACATAAGGGACCCTACATGCCCAGAAAATAGAACCAACGTCCTTTTGTGCCCAATTCTTAAATCCCTCCAATTCTCTCCTTGCCAAAATCCTGCAGTCTATCGATAACTCGCTGATAACAAGCCTGTTAGCCGGACTGCAGCGGAGAGGGCCTTAGTTTGCCCTTATCGCCTGGTTTGTTCTATTGCACAGGCCGCACAAGCAATCCCCGGCTCCTCAGCCAATTCGCCAGCAGCTTCGGCCACTCTCCGAGGAACGAATCGCCTAGATCTAGCCCGACGCCGTGCGGCCCCTTCTCGAAAACGTGCAACTCTGCCGGAACCCCTGCTTTGTGCAGTGCCAGATAAAACGTCACACTGTTCTCCGCCGGTACCACCTTGTCCTCACTCGTCGAAAACAGAAACGTCGGCGGCGTTTGCGGCGTCACATGCAATTCATTGGAAAGCTCTTCGTACAGCCGCGGACCAGGGTTCTCCCCAAGCAGCGCCTTGGCCGAACCCCCGTGCGACTCCGGCCGACCCATGGAAACCACCGGGTAACCCAAAATCGCGAAATCCGGCCGGCTGCTCACCCGCTCCACAGGATCTTCCGCTCCAGCGCTTCCGCCATCGAAATGCGTCTCCGCCGTCGAAGCCAGGTGCCCTCCCGCCGAAAACCCCATAATTCCTACGCGATCCGGCAAGACATCGAACTCCTTCGCGCGCGCTCGCACCATCCTTATGGCTCGTTGCGCATCTCCCAGCTCAATGGGATGGTGATACTTCGGTCCCAGCCGGTAAATCAGCACAAACGTCGCCACGCCCATCGAGTTCAGCCAGTTCGCCACCTGCCTCCCTTCGTGATTCGCCGCCAGGTGAGTGTATCCACCTCCCGGCGCCACAATCACCGCCGTTCCCGAAGGGTTCCCGTGCCCCGGCGGATAATACGTCAGCGTCGGCTTGTCGAAGTCTTCCGCGCCTTGCGCGCCTGGCGCACCGTGTTCCCACAGCAACATCTTTTGCGGCTCGCCCGAATCCACAATCGGTCGCGTTTGCGCCCCCGCGCCATCGCCTCCCACACTTCCCGGCAACATCACCATCACCACCATAGCCACATTTCGCAGTGTGCTCATCAGTCCTACACCTCGCACCGGTTTCCGGATCGTGCCCCGCTCCCTCGCGCCTGGGCCCAAAACCGCGCCCAGAGCATACTACTCTCGCCGCTCGCCATCCACGCGCGCCGCACACCATTGCTGGCTGCACTCCTTGCCTTTTCTCTTGTAGTGGCCGGTCTTCAGACCGGCGCTCTTGTTTTGCCCACGACTTAACGTCGCCATCCTAGTCCTTGTACCTTCCAACGGCCGTCTTCTCCGCCCTCAGGGAGACGCCGCCAATAAGAAGGCCACTCCAACCTCGCAGATTCCCTATCGCCGCCGCACCGTTTTGCACAGAAGAGCCTTTCGATTGACCTTGACACGCACGTCCGCGAGGAACAGGATCATCTCGAGGTTTCGCCGTTGCGGCGAGACTCCCGCTCCGTAGTCCGAGGGCAGTTTCTTTAACAGCTGAGCTCCGCATCGAGCGCCAAGAGGGCAGTACGTCCTCGGCTCCTATTTCTCCGCTCGCGGGGCCTACCCTTCTGTCCGTCCCAACGGGCTGCACGCCCAGGACCGCAGCGGTTCCACGCCACATCACTCGAGCTCGACTCGCCCCATGCGAGGACCGTTTTTGCTTTTCTCAAAAAGGAGAATCACTCATGTCAGAACACAATAAAGCTATCGTCCGTCGTCTGTTCGCCGAACTCTGGAACAATGGCAATCTGTCGGTGGCCGACGAAATCTTCGCTCCCAACTACGCACATCATGACTCTTCGACCCCCGATTTTGGGCTGGGCCCCGACAGTGAAAAGAGGAGACTGGCTCTCTACCGCGGTGCCTTTCCCGACCTTCACTTGACGGTCGAGGATGTCATTGCCGAAGGCGAAACAGTCATGACCCGCTGGTCCTGCCGCGGCACCCATAAAGGGGAGCTCAATGGCATTGCGCCAACCGGAAAGCAGATCACCATCTCCGGCGTGACCGTCGCTCGCCTCTCCAACGGCAAGATGGCGGAAGGCTATGTCAACTGGGACGCTCTGGGCCTGATGCAACAGCTCGGCGTCGTCCCTCAACTCGCGAACAGAACCAAAGCCGCCACTACAAGGTAACCGTCCCAGCTTTCACCAATTAACCGGAAGGCCCGGTCACAATCGGGCCTTCCTTCAAATCCGCGCGTACCCCAGGATCGCCAGCAGAGCGAGTGCGAACCGCAAACAATTGAACTTTCTCAAAAAGGTCCTCCATCGAAGTAGCTTGGGGTAGAGTCCGCCATTCCACTAACCCGCGCTAACCCCTATCACTTCAATCTCTGTAACTTCCACGTCCCGCGGTCCTTTGATCCTAATTTCTTTCCTATGAGTCACGAAAAAAAAGTTAAAAAATGGCCTTGACATTTCTCTAATTTGTGATATACTTATTCTCGTAGATAACTCCTTCCCGCTTTTCTTTTTCCAGGCACGTTTTCCTGTCGCCTCCCGTTTTGCTCAGCTAAATACATCTCTTTCAGAATCACGCATTTACGAAATGGAAATATCGTAAGTCTTTTCTTTTGATATCCATACAAATTGCCCGGGGGTCCCCCAGTAAGGAACATCATGAATCCATCCCAAAATGATCCCAGCTTCTCCGTTCTCACGGAATCGGCCAAGGTCCCCTTCAACGATTCCACTCGTTGCCTGTATCGCTACGCCAACGGGAAGCGTTGCCGCCTCACTGGCTCGCAACCTCATTTCGGCCTTTGTCCTCACCATTTCAGCCTGACCAAACCCACCGCTTCACTGGAGTTATACAACGATGCGGAAGACCTCACCGCCGACCTTCTCCCACAGCTCTCCGAGCTCTCCCCCGCTATCGACCTCCGCCAATTTCTCGCCCGCCTACTCACTCTGGTCACCAAGGGCCGCATCTCGCCTCGACGCGCCTCCGTTCTCGCTTACATCACCAATCAGCTCCTCCACTCTCACCCCCGCCATCATCCCTGAAAATTATCTTGCCGGCTTGGATGAGACCTCACGCATTGCTCCGCTACCGTAGCCAGAGTATCCTCTCCCTTCTCACGGAGGACTCGCATGCGAATCGGTGCGGCAGGGAAGTGGTTCACCGTTGCAATCGCCGTCACAACAACATTTTGCGCTTCGGCGAACGCGCAGCAGCTCGACCAGAAGGTCGGCCAGCAATTCAAGCAAAAACTCTATTCCGAAATGCGCTGGCGCTGCATCGGCCCGTTCCGCGGTGGCCGCACCGTGGCCATCTCCGGCGTGCCGCACCAGCCGAACGTTTTCTACATGGCGGCTGTCAACGGCGGCGTCTGGAAAACCACGGATTTCGGAAACACCTGGAATCCCATCTTCGACGACCAGCCCAGCGGCTCCGTCGGCGCGCTGGCCGTTGCTCCATCCGACCCGAACATCATCTACGCCGGCAGCGGCGAAGGATTACAACGCCCGGACCTCGCGACTGGTGATGGCGTCTACAAATCCACCGACGCCGGAAAGTCCTGGACGCACCTTGGTCTTCGCGACGCGCAACAAATCACCGCGATTCTCGTCGACCCGAAAAATCCCAACCGCGTTTTCGTCGCTGCCGAAGGACATCCCTACGGTCCCAACGCCGAGCGCGGAGTTTTTCGCTCCACCGATGGCGGCCAAACATTCCAGAAAATTCTCTACAAGGACGAAAACACCGGCGCCGCCGATCTCGCCTTCGCTCCCACGAATCCACAGACAATTTACGCAGCGTTGTGGGCCGCGCGCGTTGCGCCGTGGGAAGTTCGCAGCGGCGCTTCGATCTATATCGCCGGGAGTGGGCTGTATAAATCGACGGATGGCGGCGATACCTGGAAGCCGCTGACGAAAGGATTGCCGGGAGCAAGCGAAGGCCTCGGGCGGATCGGGATTGCGATTGCGCCAAGCGATGCGAAGCGCATCTATGTTTCCGCGGAAGCGACCAAGGGCCCCGGAGTTTTTCGCTCCGACGATGCAGGCGAGTCCTGGAGGCAGGTAAGCAGCGACCGCCGCATCGGCGGTCGTGGTCCAGGCGCGATGGGCATTGCCGTCGCGCCGGACAGTCCAGATGTGATTTACGTCGCCAACACCACGACGTGGAAATCCACGGACGGTGGAAAAACATTTGTGGGTTTCAAAGGAGCACCGGGGGGCGACGATTATCAGCGCATCTGGATCAACACGGAAAATCCGCAGATCATCGCGCTCAGCTCCGATCAGGGCGCGGTCATCAGCGTGAACGACGGCATGACGTGGAGCAGTTGGTACAATCAGCCAACGGCGCAGTTCTATCACGTCACTACCGACAATCGCTTTCCGTATTGGGTTTACGGCGCGCAGCAGGAAAGCGGCTCCGTCGCGACCCAGAGCCGCAGCGACACGGGTGAAATTACGTTTCGCGATTGGCGGGTGCCTGGCATTTTCGAATACGGCTCCATCGCCGTGGATCCGCTCGACCCGAACATTCTTTATGGCGACTGGCTTACACGAACGAAGCAGGATATCAGCGAGTTCGCCAAGGTTACACCCGAGCCGATTCGCCGCGGCGAATATCGTTATACGCGCACGCTGCCGGTGGTTTTTTCGCCGCTCGAACCGCGCACGCTTTATTTCGCGGCCAACGTGCTTTTCAAAACGACCGATGCGGGCAACAGTTGGCAGGTCATCAGTCGCGATCTTACACGCGAATCCTATGAAATTCCCGCGAATCTCGGCGTTTTCGCGGCGAGCGATCCGGAAAAAGGAAAACACCGTGGCGTCATTTACGCTCTTGCACCTTCATTCAAGGAAGCAAACACGATCTGGGTGGGCACGGACGATGGATTGATTCACATCACGCGCGACGGCGGAAAATCCTGGCAAAACGTGACGCCGCCGCAGTTGAAGCCGTGGAGCAAGGTTTCCATCATCGAAGCGTCGCACTTCGATGCGGGCACGGCGTACGCTGCCATCAATTCGTTCCGGCTGGACGATTTGCGCGCGCACATTTACCGCACGCGCGATTTCGGAAAAACCTGGACGGAAATTACAAAAGGCATTCCGGATGGCGGCACCAGCAACGTGGTGCGCGAAGATCCGGTTCGCAAAGGTTTGCTGTTCGCAGGAACCGAAGGTTCTGTCTACGTTTCCTTCAACGATGGAGACGACTGGCAACCGCTGCAGTTGAATTTGCCGCACACGTCGATGCGCGACCTCGCCATTCATGGCGACGATTTAATTGTTGCCACGCACGGCCGCTCGTTCTGGATTCTTGACGACGTCACGCCGTTGCGGCAAATGAACGCGGACATTGCGAAACAAAGCGCGTATCTCTTCGCACCGCAGGAAGCGACGCGTTTTCGCTGGAATCGCAATTCAGACACGCCGCTCCCTCCGGAATTTCCCGCCGGAAAAAATCCCCCCGACGGTGCCATCATCGATTACTACCTCGCAGATACTGTAAAAGGGCCGGTCAAACTCGAAATCTTTGACGAGGAGGATCATTTCGTGCGGCGCTATTCGAGTACGGACAAGGCTGAGCCACTGGAGAAAATTGCCGGCGAGCATCCGATTCCGATGTACTGGGTACGGCCGACGCAAATTCTTTCCGCGGCCGCAGGGATGCACCGATTTGTCTGGGACATGCATTACGCGCCCCCAGGTTCTCTGGGACATGAATATCCAATCTCTGCGATCTTGCATGACACTCCGAAACACCCGCTGGGAGCGTGGGCTTTACCGGGTCGCTACACGGCGAAGCTCACTGTGGAAGGGAAGACCTACTCAGCGCCGTTAATTCTCCGAATGGACCCACGCGTCAAGACTTCACTTGCAGATCTTCGCAAACAGTTTGAAATGGAGAGTGGCTCGGTCAACGGCATGAATGAAAGCCTCGAAGCGCTTGCGCAGGTTCAATCGGTGCGTGCGCAATTGAAAGAGCGCGCCGCGAAAGCAGGGAAGGGCGCAGTTGCGGATGCTATCGCGGCTCTGGACAAACAGGCCGCGGAACTGGAAGGCGCGGCGCAGAGCAATTTCTTCGGCTTGCCGCCGGGCGCGAAACAGCCGGAGAATTTCTCCAGCTTGAACCAGCATTTCGGCGGCCTGCTTGCGGTTGCGGACAGCGCCGATGCTGCGCCGACAACGCAAGCCGCGGCCGTGTTCAAGGAACTCGACGAGGCCCTTGAGAAGTTGGTCACCACCTGGAAGAAAATCCAGCAACAGGATATTCCGGCGCTCAACGCGCAACTGAAGAAAGCCGGGCTTGCTCCGATTGATGCGAACAAATCATCGGATGCCGCTCCTTCCACTGATGCTGATGGCGACGACGAACCCTAGACGATAAAGAGGATGGTGGAGGGAAGAGGAGGCTAGAAAGGAGGGACTATGGTCAAACCATGGTCGGACTATAGTTAGACTATGGTCCGATTCTATGTTATTGTGATAGTGAGAGTTACATCATGGAAGAAATTGCAATTTCGAAATTCAAGGCCACGTGCCTTGCAGTGTTGGAGCGTGTGCGTAAGACGGGCCGCCCGATACTCGTGACACGTTTTGGGAAGCCAATCGCCGAGGTGAAGCCAGCGTCCGAGTCTAAGGCTCGACTTCGCCGCTTGGGCACCTTGGCTTCCAAGATAGAAATTCATGGTGATATTGTCGGGCCAATCTCTGATATTTCGGACTGGGAAGCTTCGCAGGAGCCGGATAAGGAATGAGGCTGCTGCTAGATACGCACATTTGGCTATGGACTCACCGGGAGCCCTGGAAACTTTCTCCCGAAGTGAATCAATGCATTGCGGACCCACAAAACGAACTTTGGCTTTCGCCCTTCAGCATCTGGGAGCTGGTTATCCTGCTGGAAAAGAAAAGGATCACGTTGAAAGAGGAAATGAACCGCTGGGTAGAAGAATCCACGAAGGAGCTTTCGCTGCTGGAAGCCGGCTTCTCGTGGAAAGTAGCGCACGAGCTGCGATTCACGCTGCTAAATCATCGCGACCCTGGGGACCGGTTTCTGGTAGCAACGGCGAAAGTTTATGACCTCACGCTGGTAACCGCTGACGAACGGTTGATGAAGGTTCCGGGATTGAAAGTGTTGGCCAACCGCTGAGAGACCCTTCTCTCGGCACGGCAACAGCTAGTCGATTGGTTTAGCTCGGAGGTTGCTGGAGCTGCGCGAGATCGGCAAGTACTTCCGCGCTGTGTTTTTCGGCGTTCACGTTGAGATAGGCTTTACGGACGACGCCAGCGGGATCGATGAGGAAGGTATGCCGGGAGGAAAGTTTGGCGACGCCCAGATTCACGAGCGAGTCGTAGGAGGAAGAGACTTCGTAGTTTGTATCTGCAAGGAGCTTGAAGCTCAGGCCCTCTTTGGCGCAGAACCTTTGGTGTGTGACTTCGTCCTGAACACTGACGCCGAGGATGATGGCGTTTTTGTGTTCGTACTGGCTGAGGTCACGCTGAAAATTGTGGGCTTCCCTGGTGCAGCCGCTGGTGAAGTCTTTGGGATAGAAATAGAGCACGACCCATTTACCGCGGAGATTGTGGAGGGCGAGCGGCTTGCCATCCTGCGAATTCAGGGTGAAGTCCGGGGCCGGAGTGCCGGAGGAAGGCGCTTTCTCTCCCGTGCGCATGGCGCGGACGACAGCAACTGCTGCCAGCAGAACGATTACGACTGCTAAGATTCCTGTCATTTTCATCTCGCACTCTCAATTTTGGAAGTGAATCGCACGCATTGCACTGCCGCTATTCTTTTTGGCTGAACAGGCCGAAGCCAATACGAACCTGAATGGTGTTGATGCCGGGATTCGGCGTGGAAAGACCGGCATTGGAAATATGCATGTAGCGAACTTCGGTGCTGATATTGTACTTGCTCCGAAGGAAGTGGAGGCCGAGAGCGCCGCTAGTGGTGAAATTGATGCGCGAAGTGCCTTCTGGCACTTTGGTGTTGGTAAAGAGCGTGCCGCCGCCAAGTTCGAAATAGGGAACTACGCTCTTGCGCGTGTCCAGCGCCCATTTGAAGGCGAAGGGGTTTACGCCAACACCGTAGGCGGTGTTTGTTTTCTGAACGACCAGGAAGACCGGGACGGCGTCAACTGCATATTCCAGGCGGCCGCGCAGAAAGCCGGGGCCGTGCGGTGTGGTGAGGATCAGGCCGTAGCGGAAGCCGACGTTCCAGAAGCCATCGCCGGACTGGCTGCCGTTCAGCCCGTGGCCGCCGCCCGTCCAAACCTGCAGTTCGTGGCCGCCCTCGACGGGCCCGGCTTGCGCGCGCGCTGCGGTTGCATTCAGAAATGCAGCAAAAAGTAGCACTGTAAAGATTCTACGCACCGCGGTGTCTCCTTCGGGAACTTTGATTCCGGACACGGGAGTCTTGGTGCAGAGAAGATATAGAAAATTCGTCGGAAAGGCGACCCTCTTCTTCTCTGCGTTGACCCCCACTTCCGGCTTAGAAGTGGACGATGTGGATGACATCGCCCGGCGGGTTGTTTGGAGGATTTGGAGTTGCGAGGCGTGGAGTTGCGGATGTGGTCTTCGATGACCTTGCCCAGGAGGCAGTCGATGGCACAGCGAGACGGAGCAAGAAGGTGATTGACAGGCTTTCATGTTAAGTGTAGTTTACAAAATATGTTTAATATACTTAACCTTAGATTTCTGCGCGTGACCGCCGCGAAAAGCCGCCGCCGTTCATCCCGCTGTAATCAGTGCAGGATCACCCTGGAAGCATTCTCAGACCTTCCCGCGGGGTTGGCCGGGGAAGTCGCGGGCGGGAGAGACTAATGTGGCGGCACTTTTCACATTTGGCGAAATGCTTGCGCGTCGGCGTTGCTGCGTTGTTTTTTCTTGCGGTCGCCTCCATTCTTAACGCTCAAGAGGATTCAGTTGCGCGCCCTCCGAGTCCGACCGATGTCCTGGCGGAGACGCCGGTAGCGGATCCTGCGCCCGCGATGTTTTCGCATCCGGAGACAGACCGGTGGTGGATTTCGGGCCAGGCGAATTTCATTTCGCAGTGGCATCCGGCGTTCCATTCGCCGTATCAGGGAGTGAATAGTCTTCCGCCGGAAGCGCAGAACGCGACATCGCGAGTGTTGACCCTATTCACCGGCTTGCGCCTTAACAACACAACCGAGCTTCTTTGCGATGTGCAGGAGGCCGGGGGACACGGAATCGGTGAAGCACTGGGGCTCGGGGGTATCACGAATCTCGATGTCGTGCGAAATACGACATTGAGCAAAGCGCCGTACGTCGCCCGGCTGATGTGGCATCAGATAATTCCGCTGAGTGGAGAGAAAGCTGCGTCGGCGCGGACACCGTTTTCGCTGTTCAGCGCGCTGCCAGTGCGGCGGCTGGAAGTTCGCTTCGGGAAATTCAGCACGGCGGATTTTTTTGATTTGAACACGTATGGCAGCGACACGAACTTCCAATTCATGAGTTGGACGGTGGACAACAATGGGACGTACGACTACGCGGCGGACACGCGGGGTTTTACGTTTGCAGCGATGCTCGAATATCACGACCGGCGCTGGGCGGTGCGATTCGCAGAAGGACTGATGCCGAAAATCGCCAACGGCATTCATCTCGATGCGGAAGTGAGCCGGGCGCACGCTGAAAATATTGAATTCGAGTTACGTGGAACTGTTTTGCCACATCAGGAAGGCATTGTTCGCTTTCTGAGTTTTGCGAATCACGCCAACATGGGGAGTTATCGCGTAGCGGTTGATAATTTTCTTTCGGGGATTACGACGAAACCAGACATCACGGCTCATCCGCTCCAAACGACAATCAAGTACGGATTTGGCGTCAATTTCGAGCAGCCACTGAATGATTGGATGGGGATATTCGGCCGGTGGGGATGGAACGAGGGCCGGCATGAGTCGTTTGCCTATACGGAAGTAGATCAGACCGCGGAGATCGGCGCCAGCGCCAGCGGCAAGGCATGGCATAGAAAATTTGATCGTGCGGGTTTTGTTTTTGTATCGAACGGCATCTCGCGCGATCATCAGGAATACCTCGCGCTCGGTGGATCGGGTTTTCTTCTGGGCGACGGGCGCCTCAATTACGGACGAGAGAATATTGAGGAGGCCTACTACACGCTCCACGTGTGGCGCGGGATTTACCCTTCGTTAGGCGTTCAGCACATCAACAACCCGGGCTACAATCGGGACCGCGGACCGGTCGTTGTGCCAACGCTGCGACTGCACCTGGAATTTTAGGGTCCATCGCAGCGAAATCTCTTGGCAGTCGTGGGAAATTCTGCTAACTAAGTGCTGCTGATTTCGTCCGAGTAATATAAGAATTGGTGTTTTAGTCCTTCCGTTTGGGGTATTGTCACATACCGCTGGGTTGGGGGGAGTTCATGAAAGTGGAATTGCGGTTTACTCCGTTTGGGGAGTGTTCCGGTTTTGTCCGTTATTTGTTTCTCATTGTGGCGGTGATGGCAATTTTTTCTTTCGCCGCGCAAGCGCAGACCGTTGATGAGGTCATCGCCAAAAATATTCAAGCGCATGGCGGAGCTGAAAAGCTGAAATCCGTGCGCAGCCTGCGCACTACCGCGAAGTATAGCCAGGGATCGTTTCGCGCGGATTTTCGACAGGAGAACAAGCGCGCGGACAAAGTCCGTGAAGAATTTATTATCCAGGGTCTGGCGCAAGTGCAGGCGTACGACGGCAAGACGGGATGGCAAATTTCTCCGTTTGGCGGGCGCAAGGATCCGGAGCTGCTATCGCGGGACGACTTGAAAAGCCTGGTGGTGGACGCCGATATCGACGGGCCGCTGGTGGATTACAAAGAGAAGGGGCACAAAGCGGAACTCGTGGGACACGATTCGATGGAGGGAACGGACTGCTACAAGGTCAAGTTGAGCATGAAGAACGGAGACGTGCGCTACTACTATCTTGATGCGGACTCGTATCTCGAATTGAAGTTGGAGATTCAAACCACAATTCGCGGGGCGCTGCAGGAGAACGAGCTGTATTACGGCGACTACGAACAAGTGAACGGGATCTATTATCCTTTCGCCGTCGAGCAGGCGCAAAAAGGCAGCGCTTCGCGCGCGCAAATCACCGTCTCAAAAATTGAACAAAACATACCGCTGGAAGACGCACATTTCTCGATGCCGGTGTCTAAACCGGAGATGAAGGCGCCGGCTGGAAAATGATTCGTTAGGAGAGACAGCCAAGAATGCCTGTCTAACTTCCGAATATTCAGGGATGACTTACGCCCAGGGGCCATTACTTCTACTTTATCGCTGAGGGATCCGCCGATATGCGCAAGACAATCCGCTGCTTTGCTGCCGTGATGATGGTGATTCTCGCGACGATGATGTTTGGCGGGTCCGCGCCTGCGCAAGAAGCAAAATTCGACTCAGACACGGTTTCTGGGCTGGGGGCGCGGAACATCGGTTCCGCAGCCATGAGCGGACGCGTGGCGGCGATAGCAGCCGTCAAGGAGAACGGTCGGCTCACTGTCTACGTCGGAGCGGCAAGCGGCGGCGTCTGGAAGTCCTCGAATGGCGGCACTACGTTCAAGCCCGTTTTCGACAAAGAGGCCGCGCAATCCATCGGGGCCGTGGCTATTGATCCGCAAGCGCCGAAAACAATCTGGGCCGGCACAGGGGAGGCGTGGACTCGCAACAGTGTCTCGATCGGCAATGGCATCTACAAATCGACGGACGGCGGGGACAGCTGGACCAACATGGGGCTGCCAAATTCCGAGCGCATCGCGAAAATTATCATCGATCCGAAGAACAGCGGCACGGTTTACGTGTGCGTGCCGGGAAGACTGTGGAGCGACAGCGAGGACCGCGGCGTTTACAAAACGACAGATGGCGGTAAAACCTGGAACAAGATCCTGAAGGGCGCAAACCTCTCGACCGGCTGCTCGATGATTTCCATGAATCCGCAAGACCCGAACACTCTTTTCGCGGGAATGTGGGACTTTCGCCGGAAAGGCTGGACTTTCCGCTCGGGCGGCGAAAATGCTACAGCGTCCAGCGGCAGCGGTTTTTTTCAGACTTCGGATGGTGGAACGACCTGGAAAGCATTGGATGACAAGAGCTCCAAAGGGCTTCCTGCGAAGCCATGGGGGCGCATTGCCGTCACGATTGCGCCGTCAAAACCAAGCGTTGTTTACGCCATGATTGAATCGACACGCAGCGCGCTTTTCCGCTCGGAGGATGGTGGCAAGACATGGGAAGAGCGGGACCGCAGTAATTGGATGGTCTGGCGGCCGTTTTATTTCGCGAACCTGATCGTCGATCCGAAAAACGAGAACAAAGTTTACAAGCCGGACCTTACCCTGATCATGAGCGAAGACGGGGGCAAGAGCTTCAGCGGAATCGGCAACGGCGCACACGGTGATTTCCACGATGTGTGGGTAAATCCCGACAATACTGATCATGTGATCGCCGGTGACGACGGAGGCATTTGGTATTCCTACGATGGCGGCAATACCTGGTGGAAGGGCAATAACCTTCCGATATCCCAGTTCTATCACGTGAGTACAGACAACGCCGATCCTTATCATGTGTTCGGCGGTCTGCAGGACAACAGTGCGTGGATGGGCGACTCGCAATATCCAGGGGGGCTTACCAACGGCCGCTGGGAGAATCTTTTTGGAGGAGACGGATTCTGGGTATTCCCGGATCCATCCGACGCCAATTATGTTTACGCTGAATCGCAAGGTGGCTTTATTGGGCGAGTCAATCGGTTCACGCTGGAAGGCCGGTTGATCAAGCCGGAACCCAATTACGGGGAAGGGAAGCTGCGCTTCAATTGGAACACGCCGATCCACATGAGTCCGAATGAGAAGGGAACGATTTATATTGGGGCGCAATTCCTCTTTCGCTCCCGCGACCACGGTCAATCGTGGGACCGCATCTCGCCGGATCTCACCACCAATGATCCGGAGAAGCAGAAGCAAGAGGAATCCGGCGGCGTGACGGTTGACAATTCTTACGCCGAGATGCACACCACAATTTATTCCATCAGCGAGTCACCTCGCGATGGGCAAGTGATCTGGGTTGGAACGGACGACGGAAACCTTCAGTTGACGCGCGATGGCGCGAAGACCTGGACGAACGTTGTCGGAAATGTTCCGAATCTGCCGAAAGCCTCGTGGGTTTCCTGGGTGGAAGCCAGCTTGTATGACGCGGGCACGGCTTACGCAACGTTCGATCGGCACACGATTGGAGACATGGATCCGCATGTATTCAAGACCACGGACTATGGGAAGACCTGGACGCCCATCGTAACGGCCGACAGCGGTGTGCGCGGCTATGCGCACGTCATTAAGGAAGATACAGTAAGACCCGACCTGCTATTCCTGGGAACCGAATTCGGCCTGTGGATTTCACCGGATAGCGGCAAACACTGGGCACGATACAAGGGCCACGAGTTTCCCACTGTGGCCGTTCGAGACATAGTGGTTCATCCGCGCGAATCCGACTTGGTGATTGCCACACACGGGCGCGGCATCTGGATCGTTGACGACATCACGCCCCTCCGTAAGCTGACTCCGGAGGTCATGGCGCAAGAGGCGGTTTTCGTACAGGCCAAGCCATCGCAGCAGCGGCTCCCTGCGAATGGCGGCTGGGCCGAAGGCAGCGCGGTGTTTACCGGACCCAATCCCCCGGACGCGGCGCTGATTACCTACTACCAGGGCAAGCGACATATTTTCGGGAAAATGAAGCTGGAAATTTTTGATTCGCAGGGAAAACTGGTGGACACGCTGCCTCCAAACAGCCGCCGCGGCATCAGCCGCGTGGAATGGCCGATGCGACTGAAGGCGCCGCACGTTCCGCCTGCGGCTACGGCTGCATTTGAAGCGGCCCAGGGACCGCGAGTCATGCCGGGCACCTACACGGTGAAGATGACGCGGGGCAAGGAAACCTACAGCACCCAGCTTGTGCTGGAACTGGACCCACGCGCGAAATTCACGGTGGAAGACCGCAAAATGGAATTTGAGGCGGCGATGAAGCTGCACCGTTTGCTCGCGGAGATGAGCTTCGATGTGGATCGCATCAATGGCGTACACGACGCGCTCCAGGAGCGCGGCGCAAAACTGAAGGGCGACGCCGCTTTGGGCAAGCGTCTGCGGGAACTCGCCGCCAAAGTGGAAGAATTGCGAAAGAAGATCGTGGCCACCAAGGAAGGAGGCGCCGTCACCGGTGAGGAGCGGATCCGTGAAAAAACGACGCTGCTCTACGGAGCGATATTGAATTATGAAGGCCGTCCCACCGATTATCAGAACGGGCGCATCGATTCGCTGAAGAAAGAATTGGATGACGTGGCCGGAGAGTTCGACGCCTTCGTTACCAAGGAACTTTCCACGCTGAATAAATCACTTTCGCAGAAAAAGCTGGAACCCGTCCAGCCGATCGATCGCAAGGCCTGGGATGCCGCCAATACCGACTCCGGAGCCGGCGCTAGCGGAGCCGCCAGATTCTTGCGCGAGCGCGATTAACTACGCACCGATGGATCGGGAAGAGCTATCACACAGCATCCAAAACTCGCCCTGTCGATTGGGTCTGTCACGCGACCTACGAATTAGGCGCGCCTTCGCTATTAGTACACTCCAAGAGTTGCCGTCCGGGTCGTACCATTGTAGGAAGCCGAGATTGTGGCAGAAGTGGAGATGAGAACGAAGGACGTGTTGACCGTGAAGGTTGCGCTGGTGGCTCCGGCAGGAACGATCACGCTGGAAGGCACTCTGGCCGCTCCGTTGCTGCTGGAAAGAAAGACTTGAGCGCCACCCGCCGGGGCTGGCCCAGTCAGGGTTACAGTGCCTGTGGAAGATTGCACGCCGCCAAAAACACTTGTCGGGTTCAGCGTCAGCGAAAAGACAGTGGGGGGTGGAGGAGGCGCAGGTGCCACGGTGAGCGAGGCTGATCTGGTCGCGCCGGCGTAAGTCGCGGAGATGGTGACTGTAGTTGACGCAGCGACCGCGCTGGTGCTGACGGTGAAAGATGCGCTGGTGGCTCCGGCTGCAACCGTAACGCTGGAAGGAACATTGGCTACTGTCGTGTTGCTGCTGGAAAGCGTGACCGTCGCGCCGCTTGTGGGAGCTGGTCCGCTCAGCATCACTGTGCCAGTGGACGAATTTCCGCCGGTAACACTCGTGGGGTTCAGTGAAAGCGTGGAAAGAGAGACAGACGCGGGAGCTGAGGAAGATAGCTCGAAGTCCAAGACGGCAGGATTGGGATCGTTCAGCGAAACGGCCACGAACTTCGCTGGAGAGATCATGTAGATGACGGCGTTGCCGCCGGTGCCGGAAGTGACCGTCATCATTCCCCGGCCATTGGTGGGCGATGGAGATATCGAGTAGGTAGCGTTGAAGGCCACGCCGGGGTTTGGCCCGCTCGGGGCGCCGATGTCTTCGGTACCGATCATAGTGCCCGTGGGGCTGGCCCCGTTCGCCGCGAACTCGCCGGAGAAAACCGTCACTCCGAAGCCCACCGGGTTGGTCGCAAAGCCGGCGTACGCACCTTTCAACGAGGCATTGCTGAACGACACGGCCGCCTGGGGTTCGCCGACCCCGAACAAAACATTGACATCGGAGACGAAGAGGAAAATTTGATTCAAGTTCATCAGGTAGGCTACCAGGCTGTAGCCGCCGATGGTGATCGATGCGCGCCCATTGCTGGCTACGCTGTACGTTCCCGCCGCAGCAGTGACGGAATTGGGCGCCCGGCAGAAGTTCTCGTCGTAGGTCAGGGAAAGGGCGCCGCTGCCATTGGTGGTGAGCAGACCGGCGACCGCTTTGGGCACGCCGGATGCACTACCGCACATGGAGTGCCCGGTGAGAGAAATCACCAGGTTGCCGTTCAGCGAAGCGTTCGTGAAACCGCCCGCGGGGAGTTGCTGCTGCACCACGACACCGTTCAGCAGTGGAGTCGCCGTGGTGACCGCGTCACTCTCCATCACAAACAGCTTTCCTGAATTCACGACGTAAAAAACGAAATTCATGCTGTCGCGTGTTCCGCCGAACATGAATGTGAAATTCATGGTGCCGCGGCCCGTGGCGGTATTGGAGACCGCGTAGTTCGCGGCCGTAAAGTTCATCGCATAATCCGTGCCGTAGCCGTTGACGTCTCCGGCGGCGTTGGTAAGAGCGCCTGTCCCGTTCGAAGTAAACCGGCCTTCGATGGCGGCGCGATTATTTGCGTTATCGAAGCCTGCGGCGCCAAACGCGTAGTCACCCGTTATTCTGGCCGTGCTGTACGCGGTGGTGTCCGCTTTTTCCATGGTCCCTGAGCCGATCGTTCCTGCCCCGCCGGAAGCGTCGAACTCGATGAACTGGGCGTTACCGTTGGCCAGCATGGCGAAGGCCAGCTTCGCCGAGCTGCCCGCAAAATTCAAAGTCATCACACCGCGATTGTCGGCACCAATCGAATAGGTGCCGGTGAAGGATTGCGCGCTTGTGGCCCCGGCACCCACGCCGTTGGTGACCAGTTCGCCGTTGGTGAGATTGCCGGCCCCGTCCGCCGTGAATCTTCCCACGGCGGCGAAAACGGTCGAGACGGTCCCATTCCCGCTGATCCCGCTGAAGGTAAATGCGTAGTTGCCATTCAACGAGGCGTTGTTCACGCCGGCATTGGTCTGGCCTTGAACCGTCGAAGCAAAAAACAACGCGAGAAAAAGGCACAGCAGAACATGCAGCTTACGCATCTTTCCTCCATTTGCCGGCTGGGCAACTGAATCCATTGTTCTTGTTGCAAGCGCAAGGCCCACGCATGAATAGGGCGTACTGCGCCGAGCCTTAAACCAGAGTTGTCCTCGCGGCAGGCATGAGATACACATAGATTTCACGCTTGGAGAGCTGCGCAGTTCCACGGCTTTAAAGCTCTAGCGCGAGATTCTCAAATTCTTGTTCACACTCCCTGACTTACCTCATCCACTTTTTCCTACTCTCGTCCAGCTTCAAGGCAGCTTGCCGCGGCACTATCTATGCGATAGCAGCAACAGAAAGACAATCGGGTGGATGCTGCAAAACCAAGTTCGGGACATACCTGAAACTTAGGATGGGCAAAGGCTGGGAGGCTTCCAGCTAAAAAGTGGAGGGCGGCCCTAAAAGCAAGTAAAACGGCGACTTGTTTGCGATGACGCCCAGATGCGTGTGGGCGCGGCGCGGGTTAGGAATGCTCAACCTGCCTCGCTATTCCTCAGGGCAACTGGGCGCCCTGGGTATTCACGTACACCGCATAAAGAGACTGGCTGGCAGCCATGAAGAGCCTGTTTCTTTTGGCGCCGCCGAAGCAGAGGTTCGCGCAAGTTTCCGGAAGATGAATCTTGCCGATGAGTGTGCCGTCGGGCGAGAAAACATGAACGCCGTTGTAGCCATCTCCTGCCCATCCCGCCGCGGACCACACGTTGCCGTCCATGTCGCAGCGAATGCCATCGGACGAACCCGGTGACATGTCCACAAACAGGCGGCCATTCTTGAGCCGGACGCCATCCACGACATCGTAGACGCGAATAGGGTGCGGGTCGCCGGGGTGGTGTGGAACTTCCGTGTCCACGATGTAGAGCTTCTTCTCGTCGGGAGAGAAGCAAATGCCGTTGGGCTTATCCATGTCGCTGGCAACGACGGTGGCCTCGCGGGTCTTGGGGTCGAGGCGATAAACAACGGCGGGCAGTTCGAAAGAAGCGATGTGGCCTTCGTAATTGCTCATGATGCCGTAGCCCGGATCGGTAAACCAGATAGCGCCGTCGGAATGCACCGCCAGATCATTTGGCGCGTTGAACTTTTTGTCTTGAAAACGGTCTATCAGGACGGTGATCGTGCCGTCGTATTCGGTTCGCGTCACCCGTCGCGTGTCGTGTTCGCAGGTGAGCAGCCTGCCCTGCCGGTCCCGATAGTTGCCGTTGCTGAAGTTCGAGGGATTGCGGAAAACGCTGACTTCTCCGGTGTCTTCCAGCCATCGCAACATACGGTTGTTGGGGATATCGCTCCATAGAAGATACCGGCCGTCCCCAAACCACACGGGACCTTCTGACCACCGTGTGCCGGTGTACAAGCGTTCGACTGCTGCGTTGCCGACTTTGTATTTTGCAAAGCGCGGATCAACGACTTCAATTGCCGGATCGGGATATGTGACTGGGCTTTTCCGATCCTGCTCCGCTGCAAAGGCAAGAGGCTTGAATGCCAGCGCCGCGGCGGCGCTGGCCGTAACGTTCATGAATGCGCGTCTCTGCATGGATTTCCTCCGGCACCGGCAAAACCGGGCAGGCGCAATGTATCACGGCCCATTCTCCGGCGGGATAGCTGAATCTCATCGCCTTTTAGCCCTTCATCCGTGTCCCGTAACGACAAACAGCGCCAAAAGGGGGCTGTCGCACGATGTCGCTTGCGGGGCTTGGAGTTGGCCGCGTAGGGTCAGGCCATCGGGCCAAATTCAAAAAAAGGAAGGGAGGCTGACGATGAAGAGTACGACTTGCACGCGAATATTCGCGGCGGGCTGCATGCTGCTGTTTTCGACGGCGGCGATTGCGGCCACCAAGTTTGACCACGCCGAGTACCTGAAGCCAAAGACGGAGGGACAAAAGAAGGACGATCATCCGGTGAAGGGGAGCATCGCGTTCGACAAGGACAAGAAGACAGTGGAGTTCGTCGACGAGAAGGGAGTTTCCGTCATCAGCATCCCGGACGACAAGATCAAGAGCATGCTGTATGAGAAGACGTCCAAGCCGCGATACGCGGAAGCGATCTTGATCAGCCCGTTCTTTTTGTTCACCCATTCGAAGAAGCATTTCTTGACGATTCAATACACGGACACCGACGGCCAGGGAAAGTACGCGATGGTGCACATGGACAAGGGCAACGCGCAGGACATCGTGGCGGCGGCGGAAGCGGAAACCGGGAAGAAGGTTGAGCGCAGCGAGGAGAAATGAACCCGCGCGGCGAGGCCTGATGGGAAGAAGGCCGCTGGCTTGAGGCGCGTTTGCGGATGGATTTTTCGGTGAGCAGGCCAGGGGCGCAAGCAGGTCAGCTGCATAGGTAGATGCTGCGCGGTATGGGTTCTTTTGAAACATAGGCAGGGCACGGCAAACCACAAACCCAACCATAAGGCGTTGACAAAACAGCACTTACATATTGGAAGGGCAATTGCGCGAAAGGCACTAGGAACCCGTGTGTAAAGTCGTTACAACTGACACGGGCTTTAGGAGGAGTTCATGACGCTGAAGAAAGTCTGCCTAGGACTGCTCGCTTTCTCGTTGGTCGCGATTCCGGCGGCCGCGCAGAAGAGCCACTCCAACAAGGGCGGCGCGGCACGCGGGGACACTCGTGCGGACATGGTTCAAGCGCAGAACAAGAAGGATAAGGACCACGATCCGCTTCCTGACAACGACAAGAACAAGGGTAAACACAAAGGCGAGACCAAGGGCAAGCACAAAGCCAAGGGTCACAGTCACTAGGAAACTGACCGAGGGGAATCATCCCATTCGCTTAAGGGGAGCACCATTCGTTACGGGGCTCCCCTTTCTGTTTCTTAAGGTCCAGATGGGTCAGGGATGGGCGAAGGCCCGTTCACGCATGGATTTTTCTGTGAGAAGGGCTTGCTGGCGGATGCGGTCGGAGATTTCGGGGAGTTCGCGCTGGTAGACGCGGATAGCAGGGAGGTCGTCGGGCTGGCCAACGATATAGAGGGCGCGGAGGGCTTCCCAGACTTGTTCGTCGCCGGGCGTGATGGTGGCGACTTCGTCGCCGGCGGCTAGGCTTGAGCCCGGAGCTACGGAAAGTGTACGGATGCGGCCGCTGATGGGAGAGCGGAGTTCGAGGGATTGCTGGTCGTTCTGAGAGGCGGCCGCAAAGTGGTCGACTTGAAGTTTGGCGATCAGGCCGCCTTGGTGGATGGCGGTTCCTACTCTGTCGGTATCGGTGATGCGGCCGGCGGCGGGAGCGATGACTCTGGCGGGTCGGAGGAGGGCGACGATTTGGAGACGGCCGCTCGCGTCGCCGAAGCGGACGAGGGAGAGGGCGGCGTTGCCGCGGACAATTGGGGACTGGTCCTGGAGCATTTTGAGGAGCGTTTCGTGGAAGGCGGGGCCGGCGGTGTCCTGGCCCATGACCCAGGCGTCGGTGTTGCGCACTTCTTCGACGGGATGGGAAGCGAGGCGAATTAATTCGGGATACCAAGGCGCTGCTGTTACATCGTGGCGGCCCATGCGCTCGCCGAGTTGGATTAGGGCGTGCTGGATGTGGCGCGGGCGCTTTTCGTCTTGCAGGTATTCGGTGATTTGTTTGTCGGGGAGCCGGCGTCCGAACCAGGTGTTCCACCAGAAGAGGAAGGGAAGAAGGACGATCAGCCAGGCGGTGAGGAAGAAGAGGGCACGGTTGCGCGGGGACATTTTGTGATGAGGGGAGGAGGAGGGCTTCTCCTTGGAGGGATCGAAGGGAGCTTCGGCTTGGGCGGAGGTTTCTGGGGAGGATGGTGGCGTGGGCATGTCGTTTGTTAGCGCTGGCTGTAGGAAAAGCGGCAGCAAGCTGCCGCACTCCAAATTAGGTCTCGTCGGAGGCGGAGGGCGGCTGCTTGGCGGGCTCGGCTTTGCTTTTGCCGAGGAGGCCACGGTCGCGGAGCTCCCAGAAAACGTTCAGGAAGAAAACGCCCGAGATGCTGAGCATGATTAGGCTCTCGAAGAGACCGTCCACAGTGGTGAGTGTGCCGGAGACGACGATCCAGGCGATCCCAGCGAGAGGGATTAGGCCGAGCAAGATGGAAATCAGCAGCATCACAGGAAACAATGGCCCTCCTCGGATTGAGTCTCTGACAGGCTGCTTAAGGTTATCAGTTATCAGTGTTCGGTTCTCCCTAAGAAGAAAGAAATCTTGCGAATCGCCGAATCAGCCGTGGCCTCTATAGGGGCGCAGCATGCTGCGCCCCTATAAAGGCGAAAGCTTCGCACTCAGGGCTTGAAGGTAGCGTCTACGGTTTTTGCGTCCTTGACTGCCAGCGTTACTTTGACGTCTTGTTCGCCCAGTTTTTCCTGCACGAACGCGATTGTATAGTCGCCGGGAGGCAGGCCCTTGATTTCAAACTTGCCATCGGGTCCGGTGACGGCGAAGAAAGGGCTCTTGGTTACGTTCACAAACATGCGCATCCAGGGGTGCTGGTTGCACTTCACGGGCAGCATGATTTCTTCGCGGGCGAAGGTTTTCTCGAGCGGCGTGGCCGAGGGAGGCTGGGACTCGTTCCACTCGCGGTTGTCTTTCGGAGTGGGATGAATGTTGTGGGTCGTGGGATCGCTGTTCACGATCTTGATGGTTTGATTGGCCACAACGCCCATCACGTGGGGATGATATTTGCAGCCGCTCTGATCGAGGGTGATGGCGACCGTGGGAACGTCGAAAGTGCGGTTGCCGAGGCCCTCCTTTACGTAAACGAAAACGTTGGCGAGGTGGCCGCCGGAGGCTACAACGTTTTCGGCTGTGTTCGTGCCTTTGCAGGCAGGATCCTGACTCATGTCAATTTTGGCGGCCTTGGGGGCTTCGCCATCGAGTTTCACGGTGCCGCTGACGCTGGCTGCCGTGGCGGGATCAATCGGAGTGGCCGGGGCCGCCGCGGGTGCGGAGGCGGGAGCCGACGCTGTTTCCGTGCTTTCCTTCTTGCCGCATCCTGCGAGGAGAACAAATCCCAGCAAGGCGGCAACGCTCCAAACTGCCATGGATGTTTTCGTTTTCATGATTTCGAAGTACCTCTCTTAAAATTTGAAAGCGTGAACCAATCAAAAAATTATTCGAGCGCACTATGTCCAGAGCCATGCACTAATTGCGGGCCTCCACCGTCAACGGTTGCTGATTTGACACGTCCGATTGATGCGCTGACTCTGCGCTGCTCTTCCGGCGTGAGCTGGAGGATGTAATCGACCAGAAGCTTGGTGTGATCCTTGTCATAGCCGCGGAAAGAAGCGGGCGTCGGACCGGAGAAAACCCAATGGCCGTTCTCGCGCTTGAAGAGGCCAGAAGGCATAGAGGTGCCCGGGGCAATGGCCTGCGGGTCGAGCATCCAGCGTTCCATCCAATCCGGTTTCAACCGCCCTCGGGCCTGGAGGAAATTGGGAGCGGTGGCGAAGCGATCGTGAGCCGGGTCGCCGGTGGCGTGACACTTTAAGCAGGGCGCGGCAGTGCTGCTGAAGAGGCTGCGCGCCATTTCGGTTTCCTTGGCCGTCAGGACGGGAACCTCTTCGGGAATGTAGGGGAAGGGCTGGCGCGACAGAGCCTGGAAAAAGCGCACCAATTTGCCGAGCTCGTTCTCAGAAAAAGAGAATGTCGGCATGCGGACTTGCAGATAGGAACGCACGCCGTTGCGATTGGTGTCCGTGCTGCTGAGCGAAGGATTCTTCAGAAAACGCTGTAGCCACTCGGGATCGACGCGCGCGCCCTCGGTGAGGAGCTTGGGCGGAAGCTGTTCCTGCGCATCCTTATAACGTGCCATGGCCATGAGCGAAGTCTTCTGGCCGGGAATGAGCTGGTGGCAGCCCATACAGTTATATTTCTTGACGACCCACCAGCCCTCTTGAATGTCGCGACGATAATCCAACGGGCGGAACTGATAGTTGGCGGGAAGAGGATTCTCCTGGCTGCCCATGAGGAAAGTGGTGAGGGCGCGAACCTGTTCCTTGGTGAGGTGCAGATTCGGCATGCGCAATTTTTCGGTTTCGGGCTTGTCCTTGCCCTTGTCCCAGATGTTGGGCTCGGCGAGTTTGTGCTCGAAGAAGCCTTTTTGGTCGTACCAGGGCTGCTTAGCGGGGCCTTCGGGCAGACGGGAAAGATCATCTGGATCGGTGATGGGTTCGCTGCCGCCGCGCTGGGCGACATCGGTGAGGAGGGCGAAATCCATTCGCTCGATAGGTTTGCTGCCTTCGATGGTGAGCTCGGTGCCGATGCGGCCTTCTTCCTCGAGCCCGGATATTTCGTGGCAACCGGCGCAGCCGAAGTGGCGAACCCACTTCTTGCCCTCATCCTTTAAATTCGGGTCGTCCATGAACGAGGCGTCGGGGTACGAGGAGGATTCCTGCTTTTTCAGAGTGATTAGATAGCTGGCGACGTCTTGGGCATCCTCTGGAGAAAGGCGCAGGCTGGGCATCACGGTCATGTTCTGGACTTGTAATTCGTGGCCGTCGTTGGGACAGCGACTGTGCTCAAGGTCAAAGACGAAGGGCAGGCCCTTCTTTTTGTAATCTTCGGGACCGATGTCTTTCTTTTCGTAGGGGCAGTACGGACGCGTGCGTTCGCGGGCGTTGTGGACCCAGCGGACTAGATAATCGTAGTTGTCCTTTTCACCGACGCGGGTGAGATTCGCGGCAAAGGTTCCGCCCTGGACCTGGTCGCCTTCGCCGATGGAGTGGCAGGCGAGGCAGCCGCGCGTTTCGAACAGCTCTTTGCCGTGAGCGGCGTTGCCGAGTTTGTGTTTGGGCAGGGGATCGGTGAGCGCCGACTGCCAGATGAAAGCGGAGATGGATTTGATCTGCTCGTCGTTGAGGCGGAAATTCGGCATCTTGGTGGTGGCGCGGAAGTCGCTGGGTTTCTTCAGCCAGACCGGGATCCAATTCTTGTTGAGCTTGAGGCGGATGTCTTTGAGATTGGGGCCGACCTTTTTCATGTCTTGCAGGAGGCTCTTGGTGGAACGGTCGAGTTGCACGATGCGGAGGTCGAGTTTGCTATTGGTGACTTTCAGCGCGACGGCGTGATCATTGAGGCGGTTGGCTTCGTCGTTGCTCTCGGCCTTGTCGGCTTGCTTCATCAGGTCGCCGGCTTGCTTAAGGTTGTCCTTCTTCTCTTGATCGAGTTGCTTGATCTGCTGGGCAACGGAGAGCAGGTCTTCGGGTTCCTTGTCGTAGCCTTCGAAACGGTGACAGCCGACGCAGCCGCGCTGGCGGAAAAGATCTTTGCCCTCGCTGAGCGTCCAGCCGACGTCGTTGCTGACGAGGACCATGTCCGCGGAGTGGCAGATCTGACAGCCAGATTCGTAATTTCCCGGGGAGAAAAGAGGCCAGAGCCAGTGTTCGTAGTTGCCGTGGGCTTTCTCAACGCTAGTTGTTGCACGGCCATTGCCCTGGTGGCAAGGCGTGCAGCCGAACTTGTCCGGATCGTGAATCTTCAAAAGGTCGGGTTCCGGATGGCTGGTGAAGGCGCGCGCATATTCATCCGGCTTTTTGCCTTTCAACGACATAGAGGCCGCGGTGAGCTTCACCGGTTCGCGAATGCCCATGTGGCAGGACTCACAACGGTCGACAATATTTGAGCTATCTTCCCTCACGAGATCGGCGTTGTGTTCGTTGACATTAATCTGGCGGATTCTTGGCGTCCATGCTTCCACGCCGTTCTGCAAATTCGTGAGCTGCGAAGATGTGAGGTTCACCATGTGATCGGTGAGGTAGGCATCCATCAATACTTTCTTTTCATTGACCGGCTTGATTAATTCACCGAGTTCGGCGCTCAATTGGGTGCGCTCGTTCTTTGCCTCGTTATAGGCTTCCTCCAGTTGGGGATAGTTGTATTGCTTCTTGCTGCCGTCGGTGAACTTGACAGTGGCGAGTTTCTGTTTGTCCGCATCAAGTTTTTCCTGCTTACGCTGTTTTGAGGATGGGCTAGTGTCCGTTTCAATGTCGTAGGTGGCTGCGTTGACGTAGGCGCGGAGATCTGTGAAGGTGGTCTGTAAGTCCAGAATCTTGACACTTAACTCGCGCAACTTTTCGTTGATCTCCTTGATGCGTGGGGCCGCAGCCTGGCTGGCGGTGTCGTAATCCTGCTTCAGCTTCTGGTAGTCGGCGCTGCTTTGAACGTCTTTTTGTGAGTCGCTTGACTGCGACCGGGCAGTCTTCAGGAATGTCGAGTAGCGGTCTTTCCATTCGTGCTGGAGAGCTTTCCACGGGCGTTGGCCAAAATCTTCGTCCCACATGGCCCAAAAGAAAGTAGCCATGAGGATGACCATGGCGATGAGGTAATGCGGGGCGAGCGACTTGCTGACTACCGGGTCGTTTTCGGGAATGGGCTTTTCGGGCACCAGTTCCTCCTAAACGTTGAACCAAGGTGTAATCCACACGTACTTAATGTGGAAGAGCAACCGCAACAACATCTTGATCGGCAATCCGATCATGGTCAGGAAAAAGGTCATCATGATCGAGTACTGCAACAAACTCATGCGCTTGTAATCCTTGGCGTTGTGGCGGCGGAAAAAGGCGTGGACCAGCATGCCGCCGATGACGAAGAAGCCGCCGACTATCGCCGCTCCGAAGATGCCTTTGCCCCAATTCGAGGTGATGCCGAAAAGGTCGGGCAAGTCGCGATTCACTTCATAAATGAGGCGATTGTGGTCCCAGGTCTGGCCGGGCCAGAACCACTGCCATCCGGGGCCACGAATGAAGGTGCCGATGAAAATCATGGAGACCCATAAGATGATGAAGCCGAAGAGAAATGTTCCAATAGCGAATTTGCGCTGCTTCCAGGTGTAATAGCCAGCGCCGAGCGGGTTGGTATCTATATAAGGAATAACCATGAGGCCGAGGATGATCAGCGTGGGCATGACCACACCGGCGATCCAGGGATCGAAGTAGACAAGCATTTCCTGAAGGCCGAGGAAATACCACGGTGCTTTGGCCGGGTTCATGGTGAGGTTGGGATTGGCCGGCTCTTCGAGCGGCGCGTTCAGGGTGATGGACCAGATCATCAGGATGATGGTGACAATGATGGCGGCTAGGAATTCCACGCGGAGGAGGAAGGGCCAGACGTGGACTTCTTTTGCCCACCCGGGCTTGAAGGGCCACGCCTTACGGTGATGGGTCTTCGCGAGCGCAGCGTCCCCGGCGAGTTGTTCGATCAAGACGTCATTGGCATGCGCCTGCTTCCAGGCGAGGTAAATGTAAAACGCTAGCAGCGGGATCATGGCTATGATCGGCACGTTGTCCGCGGCGGAAAGAATTTCCCACAGTTGTTTCCAATCCATGGCTACTTCTTCGCCTCCTTCACTTCGGAGTCGAGCACCACGGCCGCCGGGCCGGAGATCCCGCCATCCTTACGTACGCGCCAGAAGTGCAGGATCATGAAGATGGAAGCGATGATGGGAATGCCAATGCAGTGCCAGATGTAGGAGCGAAGAAGCGCATTGGCGTCCACGATGGAACCACCCAGCAGGCCGAAGCGGACGTCGTTGTACGGCGTCATGCCTAACATCGAGCCGAAGGGACCTTCGTGTCCGAGGAGGGGCGTGGCGCGCGCCATGTTGGTGCCGACCGTGACGGCCCAGAAGCCGAGCTGATCATCGGGAAGAAGGTAGCCGGTGAAGGAGAGCAGCAGGGTCAACACCAAAAGAATGACGCCCACGTTCCAATTGAACTCGCGCGGCTTTTTGTATGAGCCTGTGAGGAACACGCGGAACATGTGGAGCTCGACGGCGATGACCATGAGGTGGGCGGCCCAGCGGTGCATATTGCGCAACAATTTGCCGAAGGGAACGTCGTGCTCGAGATAAAGGACGTCGCGGAAGGCCTGCACTTTGCTGGGGTGATAGTAAAACATCAAGAGCACGCCGGTGAGCGTGAGGACGATGAACAGGTAGAACGTGATTCCACCCATGCCCCAGGTGTAGCTGTAGCGCACCGCGTCTCGATTAATTTTGGCGGGATGCAAGTGAAGGAAGACGTTGGAGAGCACGCCGAGGGCGCGATTGCGCGGCGTCTCGTCGTGCTTGTGGCGGAAAATCGAAGTGTAAACCTGGGTCTTGGTGGGTTTCTTCAGCAGCTCGACCTGTTCTTTGGCTTTTGCGGGGAGGTCGGTCTTGAGGGACTCGAGGTCCTCCTTGACCCCCGATTTGAGACGCTCGACCAGGCCAACCGATTTGCCATTTTTTCCGTTTCCCTTGTTTTCTTCAGGCATTGCTGAGCTCCCGTTTTTCGGCGGCTTAACGATCTCTTCTCTTACTCTGCGAACCGGGCGGGGCAAGCTCCGCCCTACAATTCGCGCGCACGGTTACACCGGCAAAAATGCTCCCGGATCACTGAAGCGACTTGGTTGTCCCTTGGGCCACTGATAGAGCCGGGAAGTGTCCACAATAATCTGACCGTCTGGCGCCAGTTCCACGTGAGCGCGATCCATGGGACGCGGCGCGGGCCCTTCGAAGTTGACACCTTCGCTGTCGTAGCCACTGCCGTGGCAGGGGCACTTGAATTTGTTTTCGCTGGCTTTCCAATCGGGCGTGCAGCCCAAGTGAGTGCAGCGAGCGTAGATGACAAAAACACGATCGGGCGTGCGGTCCACCCAGATGCGGTATTTCTGCTGCCACTTGGTGTCTACACCCAGGGCGTAGTCCGAGGCGTAGCCGATCTTGAAAACGGTGGGAGGCTCGAAGAGCGTACGCGGAAGAAAAAATTTGAAAAAGGCGATGAACCATGCGCCGAGGAATCCGGTGACGGTAACCCAGACCAGTCGCCGCCGCTTCCGGTTGATTTCGGTGGGCTCGGGACCGACAGTTGCCAAGCCGCCAGCCGCTGCTGCTTTGGACGTACCGACGGCAGGCGTACCAACGTACCTGGTTGCATCTCCGCCACCGGCAGCGGACGACTTCGCCGCTTCCGGTTTTGTTTTGGCCGAATCTGTCTCCGGGCCCGCCATGCGATACCTCCTGGTTTCCTGGTCCTCGAAAATAATCGGCGGCACCGAGCGCGCCGCCCGTTCCCCCTAGGTTATGGGCCCCCGGCCGCGAAATGGCCACGGCCGAAAATGAATTGGTCCCGAATTGCAGCTCGATTCAGAAAGGATTGCGAAATGTTCAAGGCGCGCAGACGGCTGCACGCAGAAAACGGATTTTTTCCGGATGAGTTGAAAAAATTATAGGGAGAGGGCGCGAACGCTGAAAGCGGCCGAGGCCCGGCGGGTTGGAGAAGTTTTATACGAAAACATCGCGAGGTCCTCAACATTTCGCTGGACCCCCCAGAAACGAAACGGATATTACTCAAAACAAAAAATTTCGTCAATGCGTGTTTGCGGCGCTGGCAGAAAAAGATTTAGAGCGCTTTTCGAAGAAAGGCGCCGACAGCAAGAAATAATAGATGCAAGAACCCGCTTGCGCTCAGAAAAAGCTGTGATATATTCGCCCCGGTTTCCATCCCCCACTTCTCTGACGCAGAGAATTCGAGCAGGGCCTCAGTGGGGAAGGCCGAGAATCCAACTCGGGGGGGCGCGCTGCATGGGCCTCATTCTTCTGGTTGTCATCTGGCTGATCACCTTGGTCAGCACGTACTTCTTCATTGCCAAGACATGGTGGTTGCCAGCAGGAGCCTCCGCCGCAGCGGCCGGGATCGATCATCACTTCACGACGACGTTCATCCTGATGGGCATTGTTTTCGTTGCTGCCCAGATTTCCCTGGGAGCCCTGGTATGGATTTACCGCGACCGCGGTTCTTCCTCCGGCAAGGTGAATTATTCGCACGGCAACACGAAATTGGAAATCGTTTGGACGGTACTCACCACCGTGCTCTTTGTGGGACTGAACTTGGCGAGCAGTTCCATCTGGGCTTCGGAGCGGTTCCGCGCCGCCGAAGCGAATTCCGTGCGCGTGGAAGTAACGGGTATGCAGTTCGCCTGGTATTTCCGCTATCCCGGGCCGGACGGCAAATTTGGCGCGACTAACCCGGAGCTGGAAGACGCTTCGGCGGGCGGCGAAGCGGCGCTGGGCCTTGATACGAAAGATCCTGCGTCCAAAGACGACGTCGTGACGGGTACGATGGTGGTGCCGGTGAATCACGAAATTGAAGTGATTTTGCGCGCTCATGACGTCATCCACAGCTTCTTTATTCCGCAGATGCGCTTCAAGCAGGACGCTGTACCGGGCCTGGCGATCCACATGCATTTCACTGCCATACAGACGGGAGACTATGAAATTCTTTGTGCGGAGCTGTGTGGGCTCGGGCATTACAAGATGCACGGCATGTTAAAGGTCGTCAGTCAGGATGAGTACGACAAATGGCTGGCGGCACGGGAGGCCGAGAAGCAATAACATGGCTACTCACGACTTCGCTGCCCAGGAATCTCACGCGCACGCTGCTCCTCAGGGGTTCATTCGAAAGTGGGTCTTCAGTCTGGACCACAAGGTCATCGGCTTGCAGTATTACTTCCTCGCGCTGGCCGCGGTGTTTGTCGGCATGTTCCTCTCTCTGCTGATGCGCATCCATTTGATCTGGCCGACGGCAGCTCTGCCGCTGCTCGGTGACATCAAGCCGGAGACGTATCTCACGCTAGTAACCATGCATGGCACCATCATGGTGTTCTTCGTGCTTACGACCGCTCCGCAGGGCGGCTTTGGCAATTACTTCCTGCCGATACAGATCGGGGCGCCGGATATGGCTTTCCCGGTGCTGAACATGCTTTCGTTCTGGACGACCTTTCTGGGATTTATCGTTATGATCGCGGCCTTCTTTGTGGCTGGAGGGGCTCCACTACACGGTTGGACCGGGTACGCACCGTTGAGCGCTTTGCAGTCGGCTGGTCCAGGTGAGGGGCTTGGCGCGGATTTGTGGATCATCAGCATCGCGATTTTCTGCATCGGTGCGCTGATGGGCGCGCTGAACTTCATCACCACAACGCTGGATATGCGCGCCAAAGGAATGACGATGATGCGCATGCCGCTCACGGTGTGGGCGTGGTTCGTCACTGCGATCCTCGGGCTCCTTGCGTTCGGCGTGCTGCTCTCTGCCGGAATTCTGCTTTTGATGGACCGCAACCTCGGCACTAGCTTTTTCGTGCCGCTGGTCACCATCAACGGCCAGCTCACGGGTCACAAGGGCGGTTCACCGCTTTTGTGGCAGCATTTGTTCTGGTTCTTCGGCCATCCAGAGGTTTACATCGCGATTTTGCCGGCCATGGGGATGTGCTCTCAGTTGCTCTCCGTGTTCTCGCGCAAACCAATCTTCGGCTACAAGGCCATGGTGTACGCCATCCTGGCGATCGGTTTCCTGGGTTTCATGGTGTGGGGCCATCACATGTTCATGAGCGGCATGAGCCCATATACCGCCTTCGCGTTCTCCATCATGACGATGGGCATCGGTGTTCCGTCGGCCATAAAAACCTTTAACTGGCTCGGTACGCTCCTGCGCGGGCGGATTCGCTTTACTTCACCCATGCTGTTTGCGATCGGATTCGTTTCGCTTTTTGTTACCGGAGGAATCAGTGGACCGTTCCTCGCTCAGCCGGTACTCGATATCCAGTTGCATGACACTTATTTCGTTCCGGCTCATTTTCACCTGATTATGGGAGTGGCTTCGATCTTCGGCATTTTTGCGGCGACCTATTATTGGTTCCCCAAGATGTTTGGAAGGATGATGAGCGAATCATTGGCGCGCTGGCACTTCTGGTTCAGCTTCATTGGCACGTACGCGATCTTCATGCCGATGCACTATCTCGGAATGGCCGGGATGCCGCGGCGGTACTCGCAGATGACCGAGGTAAATTATTTGCACGACCTGATTCCGCTGCAGAAGTTCATCACTTATGCGGCGTTTGTCACCATCGCCGGTCAGTTCATCTTCCTCGTGAATCTTTTCTGGAGCATGTTCAAGGGAGCGAAGGCCAGCGACAATCCCTGGGAAGCGACCACGCTTGAGTGGACTACGGCTACGCCGCCTCCTCACGATAATTTCGGCGGGCACACTCCGGTCGTCCACAACGGTCCGTATGAGTACAGCGTGCCGGGCGCGCCCCGCGATTACGTGATGCAGAGCGATCCGGAAGTCGAGCCGTCGCACTGATCCCTTTATGGCAAGTTTCTCCACAACCGCGACTGTAGACGATCCCAGGATTTCGCTGGGCGATGATGGGGTTCTGCCGCCGATTCGGAGCGGTGGCGGTGATGATGAAGCTGGTCCGGGAGTTCCCGACTATTCGACGCGGCTGCGCCGTGCGCGTCTTGGCCTGGTGGTCGCGCTGACTCCGGTATTGATGCTGTTTGTTTCCTTCAGCAGCGCTTACGTGGTGCGGCAGGGGCTGCCGACGCTCGACCCACGGACCAATCAGCTCGTGCGCGACTGGATTCCGGTAACACTTCCCAAGCTGCTGCTGATCAACACAGGAGTACTTATCTTGAGCAGTTTGTTCATGGAGCTGGCGCGCCGGCAGATTAAGGGGCAAGTAACATCCCTTCAGGCCGTTTCGGCGGTTGAGCAGGCGAAGATTCCCTGGCTATCAATGACGACCGCGCTGGGGCTCACTTTTCTTTTTGGGCAGTGGATAGCCTGGAAGCAACTGGCCGCAAATGGGTTCTATGTAGCTACCACACCCAGCAGTTCGTTTGTTTACTTGCTGACCGGCACGCATGCGATTCACTTGATGGGTGGCGTTCTCGCCTTGTTCGTCGCGGGTATCGCTTCGCTGATGCGCCGCTCCGTGGCGACGCGAAGTATCGTGGTGGATGTAACCGCGTGGTACTGGCATTTCATGGCCGGGCTGTGGATCTATATTTTGTGTTTGCTGGAGTTTGCCAGCTAACCCTACGTTTCTGACCAGGAGGCCGAACGCATGGCTGATTCCGCAGTGCACGACATCCCGTCGGTCTATGAACCGTCGCTGTTTGGCACGTACTCCAAGAAAATCGGGATGTGGCTGTTCCTGCTTTCCGATTCGCTAACGTTTGGCGCGTTGCTCTACGCTTACAGCTACGGGCGCATTTCGACGGCGGGCTGGCCGACGCCTTTCCATTCCGAGAGCATTATCAACGCGACGATCATGACTGCGTTTCTTTTAACGAGTTCCTTGACGATGGTGCTGGCGGTGCGGGCTTCCGTCCATGGAGACGCCAAGGGGCAGCGCCTGTGGCTGCTTGCTACCATGCTTTGCGGGACGGGATTCATTGTTCTTCACGGGCGGGAGTGGAGCAATCTGATCGCGGAAGGCTTGACTCTTCCCATGTTTCCCAAAGTTCCAGGTCACCAAGCGGCCAGCGAGTTCGTGAATGTCTCCAAGACTGTGCCACAGTTTGCGGCGACTTTCTTTGGGCTGACCGGGATGCACATGCTGCATGTGACACTAGGGGTGATTTACCTGGGCGTTGTCGCGCTGCGGCGGAAGTTTATTCCCATTTTGTTGGTGCTCTGGCTGGTGGCGTGGCTGGCGACGCCGGCGTACAGCCCGTTCCACTACGGCGCTCACGTCCTCTTAATCGCAGCTATCGTGTGCTCGATCATCCTTTGGCTGAAGCCCAAGGTCTACGACTCATCGGACGTGGAAGTTGCCGGGTTGTACTGGCACTTCGTGGACCTGGTGTGGATGTTCATTTTCCCGTTGGTTTATCTGATGTCGGCAAAGATTCTGTAGGAGCCGGAGGGATATGGATACGATTCAAGTAGCTCTCGCGGAACGCGCTGCGGAACAGCAACGCCATCACGGCAAAGCGCTGTTCTTCTGGGTGTGGGGCGCGCTTCTGGTGATGACTGCCATCGAAGTCTTTCTGACGTACCAAAATATGCAGCCCGGGAAGATGCTGACCATTTTGCTGGGCTTGTCGTTTGTGAAGGCCGCGTTGATTATCGGCTACTTCATGCATCTAAAATATGAAGTATCGCGCATGAAATGGCTTACCATGTGTTCAGTGGTCGCTTGCCTGATTTTGATGACGATCTTTTTCTTTCCGGATGCTTTTCGGATTCTCTATCTGGGAGTGAAATGAGAGTTCGCGCCCTACTTCTGGTCTTCGCTATCTTTCTGTCGGCCGCGCCCGCGTTTAGCCAGGGTTGCGCCATGTGCCGCAGTTCTGCGGCGGCGACTTCCAAGGAAGGGCAGAAGGCCATCAGCAAGGGCGTCCTGGTGCTGGTGGTGCCCCCGGCCGGATTTATGACCATTGGGGTTGCGCTGGCGTTTCGTTACGGGAAAAAGAGAGATCTGGAGAATTGCTGAGCAACCTGAGTTCGGTGACAGCCGCGAGCGTCCTGCTCGGCGGAAAGCAGACGAAGTAAACTTCTACAAATGCAGCGCAGGTCCCATTCCTGCGGCGGATACTGAGTTGAGCCAGCTGCCAGAGGCGTGGGAAAGACCGCGTTCGCGGCCTTTCCCGAGGAGCCCTCTAACAGAATTAGATCGCCATCAAGCCACGCGCGAGCAGGGAAAGCGCTCGCCGATTTTCGAGTGATAGTATCCCTCTTTGGAGGGGGCGCTCATGAATTCGTTGAAGACCGTCGAAGGGACATTGAAAAACTGATAGACCCCGCCTTTGACAAACTGGATCTCGAGCGTCTCCGAATCTTCCTGGTAGCCTACCTGGGTGATTTCCGTCGAGGGAATAGGGAACCGATGCATTTTAGAGAGCCCCCTTTCTGGTGAGAGACGCTTCCTTTGGATGGCGCAGGGATGGGCCATCGTGTCACGGCCTGGGTGGTATCCAAAATCTGGTCTATGGTCTAGTTGGTCATTCCCCCTGGCCGTGGCCCTGGATTGTCCCTCTTTGGTAGTGGCTCAACGGCGGGATTCTAGCATAAACAAAAGTGATTTAAAGCAGCTTTTCTTTTGATATATGCAGGAACCGTGCTGGACGCTAATTTAACTGAATGTTCAGCGCCACCACGGACGCCGGCGGAAGCTCAACCACAAAGGTTCCAGCGGTCGCGCTCACGGGCTTTCTCTGAGGAACAACCACATCCCGCTGATCGAATGTATTGTGCGCGTGAATGTCAGAGTTGCTCAAGAAACTCATGCTGGCTTCTCTGGCCGTTGCTCCTCGCAGGGCAATTTCCGCCAAACGAGACTCACTGGTACTGGGATTGACAGCGGTGATCGTTAAGTTTTTGTCGCGCACGGAGGCGGAACCGCGCAATCCCCAGAATGAAGCGGGTTTTCCGTCGCGATCATAATGCAAGTTGGGCGCTGAGAAAATTGTGCGCAACGCCTGTCCTCCCTGGTGGCTCGCATACAGCTCGAATACATGGCCGACCGGGGTGATGACGAACTTGTCTTCGTGCGCAAGATACGGGCTGTTTAGGCAGTTAATGAGCTGCGCGCAGTTCGCCATGGCAACCTTTTCGGGATGCCTGTTGAAGATGTCCAGCGTCACGCCACTAAACACCGCGTCCCGCAATGTAGGCATCTGCTCGAGTTGGTTGCCAGGGGTGGCCTCGCTGCCGGGCCGATACCAGGGGCCCCATTCATCAACCACCAGCCTCACGCGATGTCCATGATCAAATTCACTCAAAACCTGCCAGTGGCCGGTGACTAGGCCTTCCATCCGCTCTCCTTCGCGGAGCAACTCATACCAGTCAACGGAATCAAACTTTACTGCCTCTCCTTTGCCGGCCTCCCAGTTCTGAGTTTTCCCACGGCTCAAGTTCCAGGCGTAATGATGTAGCGCCATTCCATAAATTCGGCGCAATTGCCCTGGACCTTTGCGCACCATTTCCGCCAGAAACTCCCGCGTCCAGTTCCAATCGTCCGTGTTCGGACCCGAGGCGATGAGGCTCAACTCGTCCTCGAATCTTGGAAGCCAAGTCGAATAGCGGCGGAATTCCACCGCATACTCTTGAGGGGTGAAATCTCCCCCGCACCCCCACGATTCGTTCCCAACACCCCAATACTTGACGCGAAAAGGGTCCGGATACCCAGCCGCCGCGCGCGCATCGGCCAGCGTGGTGCTTCCCGCGGGGGAATTGCAGTATTCCACCCACTGTTGGAAGGCCGATGCAGGCAGGCTCCTCACGTTTGCGGCGAGATATGGTTCAGCGCCGGCGAGCTTGCAGAAGTGCACAAATTCATTGGTCCCGACGGCATTAGGGTCGTATCGGTGGCTCGCTGGCGCTTTCTCTGATTCTTCGTTTGCCCAAAAGTTTGTGCGCCGAGGGCGTTTTTCAGCGGGGCCAATCCCATCACGCCAGTCGTAACTATCGGCGAAGCATCCGCCCGGATAGCGAATCACCGGGGCCTTGATCTTGCGCAAGTGTTCAATCAGGCTTTTCCGAAGCCCGTCTATATTCGGTACGCGCGATTTTTCCCCCACCCAAATGCCGTCGTACAACACGCCGCCCAGATTTTCGGCAAAATGACCATAGATGTGTGGAGAAATCGTGCCAAGCGGCTCGTCAAAAAGAACCTCAATCCTTGAATCCCCCGCGCGGGAGTCGGCGGCAGTAGCCCAACCCGGCTTTGGTGACAGTAAAAGTGCGGTGGCCCCAAGAGCTCCCTGGTGCAAGAAATCACGCCGATTGATCATGTCAGTCTCCTGTAAATCTATGTTTCACTCACTTTATCTCTTGCGGTGTGTCGCCATCCAACGCAGCGTGTGGCCAACCACCAGTCCAGGTGAGAGTAGAAATTTGTAAGGAGGGAATGCCTGTCCTCGCGTCGTAGGCGTGATACACGATGATGTCCTCGTCCTTTTGAAGCAAAAGCGATTCGCCGCCAGGGCCGAGCCATTTCTGATTCCCCTTCAGTAAAGGTGTTGCCGCGCCCTCGCTCATCTTCTTCCCCTCAGCGTCCACATAAGGTCCAGTAACTTCTCGGGAGCGCCCTACCATAGTTCGGTATGTGCTCTTTGTTCCACGACAACACAAGTCGTACGAGACAAAGAGATAGTAGTATTCGCCGTGGTGAACAATAAACGGCGCTTCGATGGCTTGGTAGTCCGGAGGCAAGTCGGGCTTAGGTGGCCCCAATTGTTCTGGCTTGTGACGGCTAGCCAGCGAGTAAATTTTGGTGTCCTCAGACGAAAGCTTTCCTGTCCTGCGATCGAGCTTCCTCATCTTGATTCCGCTCCAGAAGCTTCCAAAAGATAACCAGGCTTGCCCTTTGTCGTCGAGGATCAGGTTTGGATCGATCGCGTTGAAGTCGTCCTCGGCGCGTGAACGCAGAACCAAACCCTCATCTACCCAACGATAGTCGGTGCTCTGGGGATTCAACGTTTTGTTCGTCAAGAGTGCAATCCCTGATGTATTGACTCCGAACACGGAATACGCGTAGTACAGATGAAACTTGCTCTCAAAATAAGAGATGTCCGGCGCCCAGAGTTCCTTCGTATTTGGGCTCTCCTGCTTAATCCATGCGGGAGTCTCGGGAAACACGTATCCGCACGCTCTCCAGTGCACCAAGTCTTTCGAACAGCGGATAGGGAATTGGTCCGCGATTTTCAAATGCGGTGGAGTTGTCGCAAACAGATACCACGTATCCCCCTCTTTTATGATGGAGGGATCGTGTGTCCCCACAACATCGCCTTCTACCGGGAAAACGCGGGGCTCGTCGAGCGTGCCAGCTCTTGCGCCAAAGGGCTGCACGAATAGAATCGCCAGAATAAGCGCGCGGAAATTCAGCCTTCCCGAACTTGAGCGGATCATAGAATAGTTTCCATGAGTGCTGTAGATATATATCGAGAAAACGTTTTCTTCAACTGTAGTTTTGGCAGATCCAGGACCGAGGGCTTAACACCACAGCCTCCGAAAATGAAAGGCCGCGTGTTGGGGCATTCACTCGCTGTGGACGCCGGATGTGTGGCAAATGCAGGAGTTAGGGGATAGGGGGCAGGTCAAGGAGAGCTGTGGCCGGCGCACTGGAGCACTCCAAGGTATGCGCTCCACGGACCGACAGCCTCCCGGTATTGGTGGGCCATAACCCTTGAGATTTGGTGGAGATGAGTTAGGTCATGAGCTGCCCAGGTCGCCAGCAGGGCTGACAGAGTGACTACTCCGAGGTCCGGATGTCGTCCACGCCGCTCGAGGTCCTCTGGCCGCAGATTCAAGGCCCGCAGTTCGCCCAGGTTCTCTGACCGCAAACGGGCAAATTCATCCAATAACTGCTCGAGCGACTTACCTTGACTCTCTCGCTCTTGTCCCCAACGATCAAAGGGCGCAAACGCCCGAGTCTCGCCAAATTGCAGCACCATCTTCACCCGCGGCATCCAATCGGTGCGTTCGGCGTGAATCAGATGGCCGACGATATCGAACGCGCTCCAGGTGTTTTCACCTTCATTTCGGAACGTCCACGTTTCCGGCAGATCACGCAGAAGCGCATCGAGAGCAGCGGGAGTGCTAGTGAGAAGCGATATGGTGTGGGTCAAGTTATGTTCCATGATGTTCCTTAATTCGTAGACAGCGATTTTCCGGAGGCTCTGATTGTAACTGTTCCGCGTGGCATGCGTCAGCGGCCAACTTGGCCTGCTGCAGCCCTCAAGAAGCGAGGGGCTCCCGTGCGCTGAGCGCCCGTGTCGAACAAGGAAAAAGCAAGGTAGTGACTCGGTTCGATTTGACCGGGGATGGCGTGACAAACCCATGCTACAGCGCTTACTATGATGCCTAACTCCAAAGCTTGGAACAGCGGCCATTGTTTGGTCGCTTGTCTGGGCATTTGCCATCATTGCCACGGCTTTTTTTATCGCAATCCGCTGCTATAACTTCTTCCCGGATTTACCAAAGGCTGCGCGTTACCCCGGCAAACCGCGCTCACTGGCTAGGCGGCAGGGAGCCGGCGTTTTTCTTCTGCTCGATGGCCTTCAGCCAAGCGCCGTGCTCGGCGTCGCCCCAGTGGTTGATGCCGACGATGTAGCCGTCAGGGTCGCTGAGCGTGATCTGCCCGCTGGGCATGTAGCCCGGATAGGTGATGGGAGGCCCCTTCACGCCATTGTTCAGCAGGTGCTCGCGAAGCGCGGGCAAATCGGGCGTGTACATGGCGAGCAGAACGGATTGTACGGAAGTATCGACAGGTTCCTCAGCCAGCAGGAACATCACCGCGCCGCCTTCGCAGTGCATGCGGGACCATCCGGGGCAACTAGCCGGGCCTTCCGTGTCGATGAGGTCGAAGCCCAACAGCTTGTAGAAGCGGATCGAGCGCAAGACGTCGGCGACGTGCAGCATCGGCGTGGAGTATCCGGCTTTCGGAGGCATAGCCGCAGGATTGTACTCCTGCGCACTGGGCACGGAAAGCTTGCGCAACGGCGGAAAGAGTAACAGTCTAGAGACCGACAACTGGAATGGCGGGTGAGGCAAGCCTACCTATAGCTAAAGATATTTCGGAAGTGTGAAGCTAGAAGGCAGATGTGATGTCCCGGGACACTACAGGCAGAAACTAGAAAGCGGAGACTAGAATCGGAAGGGAAAAGCAGATCCCTCGCTTCGCTCGGGATGACAGTGGGAGGATGGGACGGCGGCTGGGCACGATCCCGACCAGGCTCGGGACAAGTCTCATCGTGCCCTACATAGGGATTGGGGAAAAGCGGACAGCCTGGAATGGCTGCCCCACCCTGCAAAGGATAGACGGACAATGAAACTCGTTTCGGCGAACACGGGATTGCCGCGGGAAGTGAGCTGGCACGGGAGAATGGTGACCACGGGAATCTTCAAGGAGCCAGTCAAGGGACGCGTGGCGCTGCGCAAGCTGAATCTGGACGGAGACAGCCAGGCGGACCTTACCGTGCATGGGGGCGAGCACAAAGCCGTTTACTGCTACTCGCTGGCGCACTACGACTACTGGAAGAAAGAGCTACCTGGGCGGGAACTGCCGATGGGCATGTTTGGAGAAAATTTTACGATTGATGACGGCGGCCCGGGCCTCCTTGGCAGCCAGGAATTGCTGGAAGACTCCGTTCATCTGGGCGACCGATTCTCCGTCGGCACGGCGGAAGTGGCGGTGACGCAACCGCGGCTGCCTTGCTACAAACTGGGCGTGAGATTCGAATCCGACGACATGGTGAAGAGATTTCTGGCGAGCGGGAGGACGGGATTCTACGTGGCGGTTGTCCGGGAGGGAGAAGTAGGCGCGGGCGATGAGATGAAGGTGATTGCGCGGGAGGCGAACGCCGTTGCGGTTTCGGAGATCACACGTTTATATGTGGCGAAGAGGTTTGGAGAGGCGGACATCCGCGCGGTGCGGCGGGCGTTGCGAGTGGAAGAATTGCCGGAAAGTTGGAAGGAATACTTCTGGGAGCGGCAGCGGCAGGCGGGGGCGGTTTGAAAATCCCCACCCCTTGCGCATCCTAAGAGAAGCGTGCCTTTCCGCTCCACATGGGTTGTCGGAGCGACTCAAGGTTCCGGCTCTCTCGGAAAAGGATCTCATCTGCTGCGTGGACAATTCACTACAACGACTGAAGAAAAACGAAAGACGAATGGAGATTTTCAATTACTCGGAACAGCCGAGCGGGCCGCAAGCGGATCTTCAGAGGAAGCGATTGATTGTGCGAGCGTGAGGCGCGGGGCGCGCAACAAGAGGAACAATTCACCAGCCCAGAGCAAAATATCCAGTAACCGTCCGCGCTGAAGATTGCTCAGATCTTCGGACTGCAGGCTGACGTCCAGCGCCTTGCGCGAGCATTCCTCGACAAACGCTCGCATGGCGGCCAAGTCGACGGGTCCGTCGCTGAACTTGCGGCCCCGCGGATCAAAGCCATCAAGCTTTTCATAACAGCGGTGCAGAAAGTGGTTCAGGCAGAGAGCTTGGCGATCCAGCGAAGTAATCGCGGCGCCGCTACAAGAACCCACCCCGCAGTTTCGTTTCCTACGCAACGTATCCATTCGACCCAGGCCCATTGATTTGATTCTACGAACCATTTCATACGTCTTCAGAGCTTCCTATATAAGATGCATTACGCCACACAAACGGTTTCATCTGCAGTCGGAAGATTTTGCGTCACCGCACTCTCACAGTCATCGTTTGTTTCTGCACAAAAGATCGGCAACACCGGCAAACGCGCGATCATGGTCTGCACTCTCAAGCAGCGGTCGAGATACGGCGCGAGCAAAGCTTGAACCCAGCGGATGTTCTGGCTGCAACATTTCCCGCGGTCATCTCCGGTCCACAGAGTGACAACCGTAACTAGCCGCGCTTCCTGATCCGAAATCATCATCAGGCATCCTGCGAATCCCGTTACATCCTTCAGCGCATTGGCAAGGGCGGTTGGAATCGCGCATTCCGCGTGCCGCGCTTCCTGCGGCTTGGCCACAAATTCAACGCTGAGAGCAGTCACAGAAGGCGGTCCTGCTAATCCGTTCACAGGCGACTGCGGTTTCAGCCTTCCAGTCTGGGAAAATGGGTAAGCGGCACTTTGTGTCACATTAGAGTAACGTACCGGACTCGCCATAATTCCTCCAATGAATCAGCCCACCCTTGGGAGAAGGGAGGCGCATCCTCGCCCGTTCAGGGCAGGCCAGAATGCGCCCACTGGGGCACATGGGGACCGGGGAGGGTTCCCATGGATAAGGACTCCCGAGCGTACTCAGGGTTCCTACTCACGAGTAGTGCAATTGCCACCGATTCCGTTTCACCGCCCTACTCATGGAACATAAGTCTCATTGCCGACAGAGGGTTGCGACGCTATACTCCCCCCCAGAATCCGAGGCTTGCGTGGAGTTCTTCAATTTTGACGGGGCGTACGTCGAACGGCTGCGGACAGGGGACCCCTCGACCGAGCAGCACTTTGTCGCCTATTTTGACCAACTTCTCCGCATCAAGCTCCGCTCCCGCATGCTAACTTCCGACAAGATAGAAGACTTGCGGCAAGAGACCTTTATTCGAGTCATTGCCGCGGTGCGCAAAGATGGCGGCGTACGCCAGCCGGAGCGCTTCGGGGCTTTTGTTAACTCCATTTGTAACAACGTTTTACTGGAGCATTACCGATCTGCCGCCAAGGACAAGCCGATGGAGGACGTGTATATGGACATCCCCGACAGAGTATTGGACCTAGAGGGCATGCTGGTCACCAAGGAGTCTGCTGAGCATGTGCGCCGCATTCTTGACGCCATGCCAAAACGGGACCGCGACCTGCTTCGCGCTATCTTCCTAGAGGATAAGGAGAAGGATACCGTCTGCCGGGAATTCGGGGTCGACCGCGAATACTTAAGGGTACTGGTCTACCGCGCCAAGGATAAGTTCAAGGCCCTCTATGAGAAAGGCCAGATTGGCATTGCCCGGCAGGCGACCGGCCTGGGAAACCAGTGAAACGATTTAGCGCCCCGCCGCACTACCTTTCGGATGGCACAAATGGACCATAACGAAGCAATACAGCTGCAAGCGGCAGTAAAGTATGTGCTCGGCGAACTCTCCCCGGTCCAGCGGGATGCTTATGAAGAGCATTATTTCGATTGCGCGGAATGCGCGGTCGACATCAAAGCTTTCGCCACTTTTGCCGACACTGCCCGCGAAGTCTTGCGGCAAGAGAAGGCGAACCAGTTCGCCAAAGATCTCGTTCCCGCACGCGGCGGCTGGCTGCGCTGGCTCCAGCCCGTTGTCGCGGTACCCGCGTTCGCCGCCCTGCTCCTAATTATCGCCTATCAGAATACAGTCACGATTCCGCATGCGCGGCAAGGCGCCTCATCAGGCGCAGCCCAGCTTTTTGTCACTTCTCGCGCGGCGAAAATGGCAGTTACCCGCGGTGGCAGCGAAGACATCGCAAAATACTCGGTTCGCCAGGGCCAGAGCCTTCCGCTCAAATTCGACTTCACGCCCAAAAGGTCCTTTGACGCTTACGTTTGCCAGCTTCTGGACGAATCCGGCCGCACCGTACTTCAGGTTGGCGTCCCCGGATCGTTCACCAACAAAGAACTGAATTTGGTTGTCCCTGCCAATAGCATCAAACCCGGGAAATACGCGCTGGTTTTCACGGGAGACCCAGGATCAATGGGACAACCCACCAAGGACGAAGTCCTGCGCCTCGACTTTACCGTTGAATTTCTTCCCTAGATGAAGGAGTATTAGGCCCCCAAATATGTTCCCGAGGTACCTCCGATGACCGCACTCCGACATTTTCACTATCACGCATCGGCCCATGCTCTGAGCGGGCAACTCACGCGTCCTGTTCAGCGGGTGATTGAAGTTCAAGCAGGAATCGCGCTGCCCAGCACCGGTGGTGTCGGGAGTTCTCACGTGGAGAACTTCCGGGTCGATGAAGTTGTTTCGTTCAAGCGGGGATACTCGCATGTCGCGGGAAGCGTCAAGGAAGAGAACGCCAAGAAAATTCACACAACTCATGCGACGGCCACGGTCGAGGGTTTGAACATTCTCGATGTGGTAACCGCAGACCGCATTGTGGCAAGGCTTTCATCGAGCTTCGAGGAGCCGCTCCCAGAAAAACCGGGCCCATACGAGGGTAAGGTGCTCCTGGTGGGAAGCAAATTTGAAAATCTACGCATTGCGGGATACGAGGTTGATGTAGAGCTGGACCATGAACTACTGTCTCTGGAACTTGGAACTTTTGCCGCTGTGAGGGACAGCTTTAGGGCAAGAGGGAGCAAGTTGCGGGAAATAGCAGACGCGACGCTAAAGGCCCGTGGGGTTAACAAAGCTCTACCGGAGCTGCTGGCACCTGAGGGAGTTTTACTGTGCTCGATCGTGAAGGAAGTTCACTTCAAGGAGCCAGGTTTCTGCAAGCCCCAAAAAGACGACAAGGACAAGAAAAAGTTCATACCCCCGGGCGTGCAGCCCATTGGACGACACGCCTACCATGTCGTAGACTTCGGAGACGTCTTTTTAGCCGAAGTCCTATGTCAGCACGGTCGAAAGACTCTCACGATGCTGCGTGTCGAATTGGGCTCCCCCAACGGCGGCGGCTTTATCGCTGCCGAAGCGGACAGCAACGGCTGGCCTCCATACTAGTATTCTCGTCAATTCTATTCTTCCTTTTATGTGGATTCGGTTGTAGGCCTTCCCTCGATCAGATCTGGAAAGATGCCCAATTAGATGTCAAGCGCGGCAATCTCCAGGTGGCTCTGAAAAAAACCGATGAGTCTCTTCGCAGGTATCCTTTGCAGGATTCTGAGCGGCACTGGCGTTTTCGTGTCCTGAAAGCCGAGATACTCGATCGCCAGGGCCTACATGCTGAATCACTGCAGCTGCTGGAATTAGAGCTACCTCCATTCTTGGCCAAGAGCGACGTCGCCATCAGGCGTAAATTCACGCAGGGCGTTGCGAATGCATGGCTGCGGCGACCGGCGGACGCGAGTCGACTCCTTTCCGAGGCCGAAACGTTAGCAAAGGAGAATCATCCCGCATTACTGGGTGAAGTTGAGCTCAGGAGGGGAGCAGTAGCGTTCCTGGAGGGCGACCTGATGCGTGCGGCAACGGCGTACCAGGACGCGCTCCAAATTGCGCGAACGCAAAAAGACTTATATGCCGAAACTCTCGCCCTCGCAGGTCTGGGCGCGGTCGCCACGAAGGAAGAACGCTATGACGAGTCTATCGACTGGCACCAAGCAGCTCTGCAGTTGGCTCAATCTCTCGACGCTCAACGTTCCTTAGCTCAGATCTTGGGAAACATGGCTTGGGGCTATAGGAAGCTAGGGGACTTCGACAGTGCTCTCGCATTCTACAAGCGTGCGGAAGAAGTGTCGGCCCACGCGGGGTTCATTGAACTGCAAATCTATTGGCTGACCGGAACCTCGAATGTGTACTACCAACAACACGACTACGAGGCAGCCGAGGCTGTTCTGAAGCGAGAGTTGGATCTCGCGCGAAGCCAGGGCAATAAGAGAACCCTTACGGAATATATGAATGATCTTGCAGAAATTGAGCTAGAGATTGGACGGATCGAATCCGCCGAAAAATACTACGAGGAAGCTATTCACCTGGAGCAGGGCAGTTTGGAGCGGTCCGAACTACTGGCATCACAGTTGGTTCGAGGACGTATCGACGTGGCGAAACATGACTACGCCCAAGCCGAGAAATCGTTTCGCGAAGTAATCGAAGACTCGAAAGCCGACACCTCGCAGAGATGGGAAGCCGAAGCGCGGCTGGCCCGAGTCTATGCAGATATGGGCCGAAGCGCCAACGCTGAGGCCGAATTTCGCCGCTCCGTCGCAGTGATCGAGGCTGCTCGCTCGTCCGTACAAGCGGAAGCCTTGCGGTTGTCTTTCCTCTCCAGTGCTATCACCTTCTACAATGATTACATTGATTTTCTGATTCGACAGAGACGGATCGCAGATGCACTAAGAGTCGCGGAGTTGAGCCGGGCACGAACCCTGGAGGAAGGGTTGTCGGCGAGTACGAGGAGCCTCTCTCGTTCTGTTCTTAGTAACTCGCCGGAACGGATCGCAAGGCGTTTTCAAGCCACGCTTCTTTTTTACTGGATTGGGCAGAACCACTCGTACCTTTGGGTCATCAACCCTGTGAAGACGGCACATTTTGAACTGCCGAAGGCGTCGGAAATCGAGCCGGTAGTGAAATCGTACCGGAAGGCGCTTCTGGGAATGCGCGACCCGCAGGACACCGGCAGCGCCGAAGGGAAAAAGCTGTACACCATGTTGGTCGAGCCGGCCCGGAAGCTGATTCCTCCAGGCTCACAAGTCATTGTCTTGCCCGCGGAAAGCCTGTACGGCCTGAACTTTGAAACCCTGATCGTTCCCGATCCGCACCCGCACTTCTGGATCGAAGATGTCACACTGACGACTGGGAGCTCGCTCACCATGCTGGCCGCCTCCTCCAATCGGGCCACTCCCAAGGACAAGACTCTTTTCCTCGTCGGCGATACCAAGCCCCCCAATCCTCCCTTTGCCCCGCTTCCGCAGGCTGCCGAGGAAATGAAGCGGGTCAGGAAATATTTCCTGGGAGCACAAACGAGAGTCCTGGAAGGAGGCAGCGCCACTCCCACCGCCTTCCTCAAGAGCAATCCCGAACAGTTTTCCTATTTGCACTTCGTCACGCACGGGACCGCCAGCCTCACTCGCCCTCTCGAATCCGCCGTGATCCTCAGCCAGGAAGGCGACTCCTATAAGCTCTACGCGCGCGACATCGTCCAGCACCGCCTGAACGCCAATCTCGTCACTATCTCCGCCTGCAACGGCGCCGGCACTCGCGCCTATTCCGGTGAAGGCCTCGTCGGCCTCTCCTGGGCCTTCCTCCGCGCTGGCGCCCACAATGTCATTGGCGCTCTCTGGGAAGTCAGCGACGTCTCTACCCCGCAGTTGATGGACGCCTTCTACCGCGAACTCTTCCAGGGCAAAGATCCTGCCACCGCCCTCCGCGACGCCAAACTCACTCTCCTCCATTCCGCCGACCCCGACTCCGTGTTCAAAAAACCCTTCTACTGGGCCCCCTTCCAGCTCTACGCCGGCTCGTAGGCGAAGCAGAGTCTCTCTCATGCCCGGCGCTGCTCCTTTCGTGAACACGGCGCCAAACAAGTGATACGATTTGCCCTCCCTGCCCACTACTCATACAGTACTAACCCTTTTCCGCCACAACATTGGGGGTGTATATGCCACCAGCCGGCCTCGATAACCTGAAACATATCGTCGTGCTAATGATGGAAAACCGCTCCTTCGACCACATGCTGGCCGAAGTTCGTCACCAACACTGAGATTTTGACATTGTGTTCTTTTTTCCTTTTGGAAGTACTTTGTTTTCAACTTGCGTCGATTGAAAACGCGATGTAGTGCAGACCAACCTACTTGAATTGCAGCTTTTCTCCTGAC
>WNEZ01000375.1_pt1 | contig 46516 bp, 40 predicted proteins | sample 5400521 | NCBI WGS metagenome assembly WNEZ01 (sample SAMN13153339, study PRJNA577476) | soil metagenome | isolation source: 120 cm saprolite under Douglas fir tree site 2 hole 1 replicate 1 | place: USA:California | collected 2015-04-18
CGTTCTCGTTTCCTGGGCGGATTTGCGGTCCAACGCTGATTGCGGAGGCTGCGGGGGCATTACCGACTATGACAGCGGACGGCCGGCGATTCGGATCAATACCGATAAAGTAAAAACTGAAAAATCCTTGCGTGAGTTGATGCAGCACGAGATGTGCCACGTAGCGGTCTTCGAAGCAGGTGCAAAAAACGAGAGAGACCCGCACGGGCCGCAGTGGCAAGCATGCATGAATCGATTTGAATGACGACGAGGGCGACGAGGGCCTCGACAGAATACGAGGGGAAGAAATGACTCACATGCTTGATTAACGCATTATAAAAGGGCCGCCGTGTTTCCGGTCGATAACCGTATTTCAAATTCCGAAATCGATCGTCAAATTCGCCAGTTCGACCGCGAGCGCGAAACAAGCCTCTGAGACGAGGATTACATAGAATCCGCCGCAACGGTGCGACCAGCCCATGATGGATGATGATTTCTGGGATGCGGTCAAAAACCAGCTTCAAGACCTGGGTGTAGCCCTTGCCTTCCGGCTCCGTAATCTGCATAGGTATCTACCGCGAAGCAAATGAAAGTACCAGCTCGGATGGTCTTTTGTCGGTCACTCCCGAGGGCATATTTGTAAAAGACATCTTGCTGCCGATTGGCCTCGGCGTTACCAACTCACTCGCGTGGCTCCCCGACTCGTCAGGGAGAATTTTTGTTGGGCAGGAACAAGGCGGCTTCCTAACGCAACTTTGGTATCAGGCATACACAGGCGCAGAACCTTTGCACATTACAAACGACCTTGACGTATACAATTCCGTCAGTTTAAGCATTGACGAAACATTGATGATTAGTACTCAGGAAAGAAGAGAGTCAACGATTTATGTCGGTGAATCACCAGCCGTCCTCAACGACAAAGTCGATTGGAAGCTTCGTCCAATTTCGAGCGATAAGGTTTCGGGCGGTGCTCTGTCATGGACTGCGGGAGGTAAGCTCCTTCAGTCGAACTTTCTCGCACAGTCTTACGTTAGCGCCGCAGATCGGACTTCACAAATTCCCTCGTTGGAGGGAGCCTTCACTGACCCTCAGGCATGTGGTCCCGCCGGCCTTGTCATTGTGGCCAAACATATCACCACAGGCCAAAATCTTTGGGGTCTTGATCTCGCGACGCGGAGCGCCAAACAGTTGACTTTTGGCACTGCTGACTTTGTCGCGGATTGCACGCCTGACGGAAAGTCGCTTTTGTTCGTCGCCTACAAAGCGTCGAGTACTTGGCAAATCTCCGAATTGCCCATCGAAGGAGGATCACCTAAGGAGCTTTTCCGCGGACGAGTAGTGTCGTTTCCAAGCGTCTCGCCTGACGGCAAGTTTCTCGCATTCGGGAAAATTGGTGGAGAAGGGACTAACGCCTCTTCGAAGTTTGTCGTGCAGAATCTCGTCGATAATTCTTCCAGCGAAATTCCAGCGCCCGAGGGCGCTTCAAACTTGAAATGGACACCCGACGGCCACTCCCTTACATACCTGCGCCGGGACATTTCGTCGGACGATTTGTACCTGCAGCCGCTGCCCAGCGGGAAACCCTTCCGCCTGATGCATTTCGACGATGAGCCTTCCTCGATTGCCGCCTACGCATGGTCGCGCGACGGAAAGAAAATCGCCGTCACCCGCGCGCGCTTTAACGATTCCGACATCGTGTTGTTCAGCGGATTCCGCTGATTGTCTCCGGGGTACGCGCCGAGAATCGGAACGCTAATTGATCTCCTCAGAATGTCTGCCCTGATAGCTTTGCAATTATCATTTTTCGCTTCCAAATCGGATGGAAACAACTCCGAGTCCAATCCCCACCAAAATCAATCCGATTAACATTTGGCCGAGAGCAGTTCCATACCATCCGATCACCATTTGTGTGGTCGTCAATTCAGGCACGCTCACCACTAAGTAGAAAGTGGAGCAAAAGTATGCGGTGCCCACTGCCACGGCAATAACTCGGAAGATTGCTTTAGCGACTGGATTCATAGGCTTTCCACGAAGCAACGTTCTCGCCGGACAAATGCAGGAGCTTGATCTGAAACCATGTGGAACTCATCAGTCCAGCCATTAATCCGCCGAAGCTTGCGGAATGCGACCGCGCCTGGCGAGTTTGCAAGTCTCGTGTCACCTGCGATTTTTCGATTCGGCTATATTAATCGGCCAGAGGTCAAGCAGACTCCCCGAATCCCACGCACGAGCAGCGTTGGGCGCTAATCCGAAAATAGGATTTTTGCCCCATGTCTGTTACCAGTAATCTTTTCAAATATTTCCGTTTTCAATTTCCAAAGGTGGCGGCATGAGTTCTGCTCCCGCACCTGCTATCATCAATGTCGCAACAGTTCGAACGGTTCATCGGAGAGGAAAATCGATGAGTCGAAGAACTGGTCAGAACGCAACCTTAGAACAAAGAAATGGAGCCTGGCGTGGCAGATTTCTCGTAGACGTGCCCGGTCAAATGGAGCGTCAAAAGCGATCTGTTGTTCTTGGCTTTAAGAAAGACGTGACCAAATCTGAAGCGAAACGGAAGCTGAAAGAAATCATCCGGCAGGAAGGAATAGACCTTCCGACCTACGTGATTCCGTCAACTCTTAGTTTTGCTCAGAAAATTGAACTGTGGGAAAGGACGTACATTGCGAAGCGGAAGCCTTCTACCCAAGGTTTGATTGCATATCACCTGACTTACCTGCTGCCAAAGTGGGGGAAGAGTCCGGTGGAACTCATCACGGCCGAAATGGTTAATGAGTGGGTCGGCGGTCCCGAAGTTGCCCACCTCGCTCCTGAGACCATCAAAGGAATCGTGAAGACGCTGCAAACAGCTCTTGGCAAAAGGTTCGGCAGGAGGGCAATTTCCTACCCGTCGCAAGATGAGGTAGAAGACGATCCTCGCTGCTACTTGGCAGAAGAAGTGGAAAGAATTGTCGATGCAGCCGAAGGGCAATACAAAGCGCTCTTCAAATTGGCTGCTGAGACAGGCGCCCGTGCTGGCGAACTTTATGCTCTGACAGTGAACGATCTGTTATTCGATTCAAACGTCGTTCGCGTCAACGAGAGCATGTACAACCAAAAAACGGGCTCACCGAAAACCAAGAACGCAACCCGCTGGATCAACGTGAAGCTCTACGTAATGGAGATGCTGAAAGCACATTTGAACGGCAGAACCGAAGGTCTCGTTTTCCAATCTAGACGGAAGACGCCGCTCGTGAACTGCGTCGTTCTTAATAAACATCTTCATCCGCTTCTCCGCAACCTCGGTCTGGAACGTGGCGGTATGCACGGGTTCAGACACCACAGGGTCAGCACTTTGGTCATGGCAGGAACACCGATGGTTGTCATTAAAAAATGGATCGGGCATGGTAGCGAGGAAATGGTCAATCGCTACACTCACCTTCGTCCTAATTTTATGCAGGGCGAACTTGATAGAGTGATTATGTTCCTAAACTTGGCACGAAAATTGCTTAGTTTGACCCAATTGACCCTCAGGCGGTTGTTGCGGCATGATGTAAGTCTAGTGTTTGCAACGATTCCGGGATCGTCTAATCGGTAGGACATCAGCCTTTGAAGCTGAGTATCCTGGTTCGAGTCCAGGTCCCGGAACCATTTTGTTCGCTTGCTCTAGATTTCTCCGCGCTTCATCGCTCCCATCAGGTAGTCACACGATCTCACGCACAAAGTCATGATCGTCAGCGTTGGATTCTGGCAGGGGTTCGAAGTAAATCCCGATGCGTCCATTACGAACAAGTTTTTCACGTCGTGCGTTTGCTGAAATTGACTCAGCACTGACTTTTTGGGGTCGCTCCCCATGCGTGCTGTTCCGGCTTCATGCAGCGCCCAGCGCGGCGCGGAAGGATGCGCGTAGGTGCGAATATTCTTGGCACCCGCGGCTTCCAGCATTTCGCCGGCCGAGTCCCCCATGTCCTTTATCATCGCTCGCTCGTTGTCGCTGTCCTTCATATAAATTTTCAATACCGGAATTCCGTAAATGTCTTTTACATCAGGATCAATCTCCACGCGGTTTTCCCAGCGCGACAGCACCTCTCCAAACCCGGTTATGCCGAATCTCGCACGCGGTTCGCGCAACGCTTTTTTGTATGCCTCCCCGAATCCCGGCGCGCACCAGTTGAAGTCAATGTTCGATTCGCCCTCATATCCGAATCCGCGCAGGAACTTTTTGGCTGGCGCTTGCCCTTTCAGATTCCGGAACCGCGCCACGTAAATTCCTACCGGCTTAATGGGCCCGCCCAGCGAGGCTTTTTCGCCGAGCGCTGGAAGCTCGCCGTTCCCGCCGCCGCTGCGCACATGCGCCGTCAGATAGTGCCCCAGCACGCCGCTCGAATTTGCTAGCCCGTTCGGATATTCTCGCGTCGCGGAATTAAGCAGAATTCGCGTGCTCTCCTGCGTTTGCGCGCACAAAATCACTACTCGCGCAAGAATCTCGCGCGTCTCTTTCGTGTTGCGGTCTACGTAAAGCACACCCCGCGCACGATTTGTCTTTTCATTCAACAATACTTTGTGAGCCATCGCGTTCGAAATCAGCGTACAGTTCCCTGTGCGCACCGCGTCCGCTACCGTCGTAAACGCCGAATTGAAATAGGAGTGCGTAACGCACCCTCGCTCGCATGGACCGCAGTAGTGACAGGGCCCGCGCCCATTCTGAAGCCGCGTCAGATTCGCCGAACGCGCCAGCGTTACTGTCCGCCCAAGTTTTTCCTTCACCCGATTGCGAACCAGCGTTTCTTGGCACGTCAGCGGCATCGCCGGCTGAAATTGTCCGTCCGGCAAATGTTCCAGTCCTTCCGCCATTCCCGTAACGCCAACGTATTTTTCCACCAGGTCGTAATAGGGCTCCAGGTCCTTGTAACTTAACGGCCAGTCCTCGCCGAATCCGTCGTGCGAAGCCGCTTGCAAATCCCAATCGCTGAAACGCAGGCTCACTCGGCCCCAAACATTCGTCCGACCACCGGTTACTCGCAGCCGCCCCATCCACAAAAATGGCTGATCCTGCGGAGTGGTGTACGGCTCTTCCAAATCGTTCACGAACCAGTCAGAGGTGTATTCATTGCAGACCTCAAAAACAGACTGCACTGGCCGCGTCTTGCGAATCATCTCCGCCGCTCGATTTCTGTATTTGAGTTCGAACGACGGCTTGTGTTCGCTAAAATTCCGGTCGGATTGCGGCTTACCGGCTTCCAGCAAAGCGACTTTCAGCCCGGCCTCCGCCAGCCGCTTACACGCCCAGCCGCCGGACGCGCCTGATCCCACCACAATCGCGTCGTACTCGATTTTTTTCTCTCTCTGCACGCGGCGCATTCCTTTCTAGACCCGCGGAATGGTAACATTTCGCGCCGGAGGAGTGAGAGCTTCCATCATGCAGTCCGCCGACAAACTTCAGGTTCTGCAGCATGACGAAAGCGCTCCGCGCCGCATCTCGCGCCGCGAACTTGCGCAAACCCTGCTCGCCGGCGTTGCTGCCGGTATGATTTCTCCGTTATCTCCTGCGGCCCATCCCATCCACAAACATTTCTTGAATGCCGCGCTGCTTGATTCCGCGGACGCAAATCTTTCCGCAGCTAACAACAAACTTTTGTTCCTATCGGCGCAACAATTTGCGGAGCTCGATATTCTTTCTGAAGCGATCGTTCCCGGCTCTCGCAAAGCGCGCGCAGTCGGGTTCATTGATCTTTTGTTAAGCGCGGACACAAAAAACGTCCAGCAGGAGTTTCTCGCTTCGCTAACTGCGTTCGAATCAGCTTCGCAGTCCAGCTATCATGCGGAAATAATCGCCCTCACTCCGGCACAGTTGCACGATCTATTGGTCGCCACCTCGCGCGCCGACTCTGCCGACCATAAGCATTTCAATTTTCTCAAGGAGTGGATTGCCGGCGCCTATTACTCCTCCGAAATCGGTATGCGCGAACTCGGCTGGACACCCGATCGCGTCTTCTCAGCTTTCCCGCCCTGTTCACATGTAGAAGGCCATTCTTGACTTCCATCATCAAAGGAGAAAACTGTGAACAACCCCTCGAATCGCCGCGAATTCCTCAAAACCAGCGCTCTCGCTGGCGCTGCGGTCACATTTCCGATATCTCCGGCGGAACCTTCCGCGAAATCTCTACTCGTCTTCACAAAATCTTCCGGCTTCGAGCACCAGGTGGTGAAACGCAGCGACGGCAAACTTAGCATTTGCGAAACGGTGGTCACCGAGTTGGGCAAAAAACACGGCTTTCAGGTTGAGTGCTCCAAGGACGGCAGGATTTTCGATTCCTCTGAATTTCATTCTTTCCAGGGCGCATTGTTTTTCACTACCGGCGATCTCACCGAATCCGGCACCGACAAAAATCCCGCAATGTCATCGCAGGGCAAACAAAAACTTCTCGACTCGATTCACGATGGCATGGGCTTCACGGGAGTCCACGCGGCCAGCGATACATTTCACACCCAGCCGGACTCCAAAGACCTCTCAACCCGTTACGTCGCCTACGGCGAAAAATCCGATCCCTACCTGCGCATGCTCGGTGGCGAATTCATCATTCACGGTAGCGACCCGCGCCTGCAGACCACCGATCTCATCGTCAACGATCCGAAATTTCCTGGACTCGAAGGCGTCGCTTCTCCCGTCGAATTCAACGAAGAGTGGTACTCGCTGAAAGATTTTGCGCCGGATCTTCACGTGATTCTCACTATCGACACCAGCAAGCTCAAGGGCGCGTGCTATCAACGCCATTCCTATCCCGGCGCATGGGCGCGCATGCACGGCAAAGGTCGCGTTTTCTTCACGGCAATAGGTGACCGCCCGGAAAACTGGCAAAATCCATTTTTTCTGAATCATCTGGCAGGCGGAATCCGCTGGAGCTTAGGCGAAGTAAACGCCAGCATCCCCACAAATCTTGCAACGGCAACTCCTGGCTACGCCGACATCCCGCCCCAACAACCCAAGAAAATTTGATCCAGCAGCAAGGTCCGGACGATTTTGTGCCAGCGGCTTTATGCCGCTGCTCTTTGTTTTTCTTTCGAAGCAACCGCTGTCTGCTAAGCCCCAAAACGGCTGGGAAGGCGCGCGGTTTGTTTCGCCCAGAAAATGTTACTTCCTCTCGATGCAACACAATGCCGCACCACCGGCAATCCCAGAATTCTCCCCGTAATGCGCCGGAACCAACGCAATCTCGTCATGTCTCGCGTTTACGCACCAATTCTTCATCCGCGCCTGAATCTCCTGAAAATGCGGACGCAACATTTCCGCCACGCCGCCGCCCAAAATCATCACCTGAGGCTCCAGCAAATCCACTATATTGCCCAGCCAAACCGCTAAATATTCAATCGTCTCGGACAAAATCTCCCGCGCTAATTCGTCTCCCGCGTCAGCCGCACGCGCCACCATCTCACTTCGAATCGCCGCTGCACTCCCGCCCGCAAGCGCCAACAACCCCCCGCCACGTTGCGAATTCGCAGCAATCGCTTCACGCGCTCGCCGCGCAATTGCTGTGCCCGAAGCCAACGCCTCGATGCACCCACGCTTTCCGCAATTGCAACGCGGCCCGCGGTAGTCAATGCTCACATGCCCACCCTCCGCCGCCGAACCCGTCCGTCCGTGAAAAATCTTTCCATCAAAAATAATTCCAGCGCCGATACCTGTTCCAATGCACCCGTAAAACACATTGCCATATCCCTTGCCCGAGCCCCACAAAGTTTCCGCAAGCGCCGCCGCGTTTGCGTCATTATCCACCCGTGCGCTCACGCCATAGCGCCGTTGAATTTCCGCCGCCAACGGAAAGTCCCGCCAGCACGGCACATTCGGCGGATTCAGCACCACACCGGTCCGCGGATCAAGCGGCCCCGGCGCGCAAATCCCAATAGGAAATTCCGTGCCTTTGCTTAAGCCCCCCTGCCGCAACAATCCATCAAGCGCGGACGTCACCGCCGCAAATCCCTCTTCCGCCGTACCACGCGGATTCATCGCCACGCGCAAATGTTCGCCCATCTCGCCGCAGCTATTCACGAACCCGGCGGCCACCTTGGTGCCGCCGACATCCACGCCAATCATCCAGCGAACACTTTCGCGCGCGTTCATCGTCACTCGGATTTTCACCATGCCATTCTTTTCTCAATCAGGCAGGAACCACTGGCCTCGACCCGCGAAACGCGTAGTACACGATATAGAGATAGCAAATCACCGGCAAAATAAATGCGTGATGGATTCCGATGCGGTCCGCGATCGCTCCTTGCACCACAGGCAGAATCGCTCCCCCAACGATAGCCATAATCATTAATCCCGAGCCATCTCCCGTTAAGGGTCCAAGTCTGGCAATACCTAGCGTGTAAATGCTCGGGAACATGATCGAATTGAAAAATCCGACCAAAATCACACTCCACATCGCAATCATTCCCGTGGTAAGCATCGTCGTGCATACCAGCAGCGCCGCGACCAAGCCAAATATCCCCAGCAGCGTTCCAGTCTTTATCTTCTGTAGTAACGCCGAGCCCACGAACCGCCCGACCATCGCGCCACCCCAGTAATAAGCAACATATTTCGCAGCCACAACCTCGCTCAAGTTCCCGATGTTCGGCTGGCTCAAATAATTAATCAGAAAACTTCCAATCGAAACTTCCGCTCCCACATAAACGAAAATTCCCACCATGCCAAGCACCAGGTGCGTATATTTCCAGATGCTCGCGGCGGATTTCTGATGGGCTTCTCTTCTTGCTTCCGGCATCGGCGGCAGTTTGAACATTCCAATCAACACCGCAAACAAAATCAGCGCGATTCCGATGATCGTGTAAGGCAGCTTTACTGACGACGCTTCTTGAATCTTGTACGCCTGCAAAGCGTCCGTAGACATTTTCGCCATGGTCGCCGAAGAACTGGCATTCGCATTCAAGATGAACAATCCGCCCAGGTACGGCCCAATCGTCGTCCCTAACGAATTGAACGCTTGCGTCAAATTCAGTCTGCTTGATGCCGTCTCCGGCGGCCCCAGCACCGAAACGTACGCATTCGCAGCCACCTGCAAAGCGGTAATGCCTGCCGCCAGCACCATCAACGCGCCCAAGAACAACGCAAACGAAGGCACACTAGCCGCCGGAATAAACAGAAACGCTCCCACTCCCATCGTCACCAAGCCGGCCACCATGGTCTTTTTGTAACCGATGGTGTCAATCACCTTCGCCGACGGAATCGAAAAAATAAAATATGCTGAAAAAAACGCAAACTGGATCAGCATCACTTTCGTGTAGTTCAAATCAAAAATCGATTTCAGATGCGGCACCAGAATGTCGTTCAGCACCGTCACAAATCCCCAGAAGAAAAACAGCGTTGTGACCATCGCCAACGCCGCCCGGTACGTCTGCCCGCCCGATTGTCCGCTTGTTGCTCGCCTACCCTACTCCAAATTCCGCTTCATGTATCCCGGAAAGTCCTCGTCTGTCCCTTTCACGTCCACGTCCTCTTTCCTCTGTAAGTTTCCCCCGCAAGTCCAGTGCATCGGCGCCCTTCCTGCATCATTCCTCTGCCCGGCAAAAAACTGCAGCAATTTGCCTTTGCGAATACGCCCTCACCCCGATACTTTGTCCTCCTGCGACGCGCAGGAGTTGCATCGTTACCTGTACGAACGGCTCGCAGACGCGGCAATTTAGCCTGTTGCAGACCACCGACCCTCGTTGATTTGAGAAACGAGTTATTCGGGTAACGAATTATTTGGCAACGAGATCGGAATTACAAAAAGGAGAATCCGCCATGGAGAACTTCAACAAAGAATCTACCAGCCAGCAGCCGTATTGGAATCCTGAAAACCGCGCGGCCTGAGCCAGTTCCAGCTCGGGAACCACCGCGCGCATGAAACTTGCTGATAAGGCAGCCGACATGAAAGATCGCGTTACCGCCGCAAAACCGTGGACAAACTCGACGATTCCCGCGAAACAGCTGCAGGCGCTCTCGACGCCACAGACTCAATTCTCCATACTCGCGGCGAGCAAATTTCCGGCGCCGCCCACTCAGCCGTCAACAAGATACACGCCACCGCCAACTACGTTCGTCAGACCAACCTCAAGGGGATGGTTGATGACTTTGGGGGATACTCTGAAGCGTTATCCGGCGCAGACTTTGGCGGCTGCTGCCTTCTTGGGATTTCTCGTAGGGCGCGCTTTTCGCCGCTACGATTAATCGCACCTCACCAGGAAGCGCGCTATGGTCATCGATCCTGCTTTTCCTGGCTTTCGGGAAGAATTCATGAAGGTCAGTGCCGCCGGTTCCGCCTGTCATTGAAATTGCCGTTCGGTCAGATCTCGCAAAAAAGCAAAAGCCCGGAGAGGATCACCTCGCCGGGCTTTGCGCTTTGCTGAGGGGCCGGCCTTACTGACCGAACTTGATAACGCCAAATGTGCCGTTACCGTAGTTGTTGTTGCCCGCGGTGAAAAACAATTGATTGGGATTTCCGTTCGCGCCGGCCGGACCGCCTTGACCGAACTGGATGGCCCACACATCGTCACGCGTTGATCCGTCCGTGTGGCGTATTGTTCGTAATCAGCAGCGCATTGCTCATCGGGCCGAAATCGCTGGGCGCCAGGGCAACGCCCCACGGCGAATGCAGCGGTCCGCTTACTGCGAAGTGCGTCTTCAGAACACCCGCCGGCGTAAACGAATCGACAAAACCGCCCTGCGACTTGTCAAGCGCCGTATAGGTGACCCAGATCGTTTCGATACCATCCGCGTCCGTGATGGTCTGGATGCCGTAAGGTGCGAATTTTTTCGGAATTTTCGAGTCAACAAAAGCCTCCGGATTCGATTCCACGAGTTGGAAATTGGAGTCAAACACATCGATCCTGCGATTCTGTCCATCGTCCGCGGCGTACAAGAACGGTTGCCCGTTGTTGGTGGCAATCGCCAAGCCTGTGTACGTGGCACCGGCCGAAGACCTGTCGGCGGCCAGTGTTGCCGTGCTCGCCCCGGTCGCGCTGATACCGCCGACCGCGGGATTCCATCCCTTGATCGTGCCATCCAGCGTCGCGAAAATGAAAATCGATGACGCTGACGCTTGCTTTCCGGTAACCGGATTTACTCCCGAAACCGTGAACGCCTTGCTGCCTGCCGGGAGTTCTGTCGCCACGATTCCTGTTGGCGTTCCCGGACCGCCGGCTACTGACGGAACGCTCACAACAAGTCCTAACGGAGTCGCCGTGACCGTCCCACCCGCGTTGCTAATCGCGTATAAAGTGGAAAATCCCGTTCCGTTGTCGCTAACCCAGAACGGACTCGTCGATGTGGACACCAGGCCCCAGCCATTGATCAGGTGGAAATCTTGAACTGTACCTCCGGCGCCGGAGTTGGTCACTAGATCGGTTCGCGTATACTGCGCCGAAGCCAGACTAGGTATCAGAGTTGCTAGTGCCAGCACTGGCAGGGCTTTCCATTTAAATTTCATTTTTTCCTTCTTCCTTCCATCGTTTGATATGAACTGTCTGAAAGGTAACCTTGCGGATTGCAGCGAGGTGGCACGGGGCTCTGCAAGGAGCCAGCTCGTTCTCTCTCGTCCGGCAGACTACCCACCTCAATCAGCCTAGAGGCGGAGCGCCAGCGAAGTGTCATCGCCAAGTCTTGTTCCTGTAAAATTGCCGCAGCTCTCGGGTCGTCCTTTTCCCAGCATGGTGTATTTTTCTCGTCACTCTACGTGAACAAGATTTACTTCCCGTTAGCGGGACTTCGTTCGCCCGTGACGCAAGTCGGGGCACACTGGCAGACGCCACTGACGATATTTCGATCGCTGCCGGGTGGTGCTCCCTTAATGCGCTAAGACCTCTCGGGTGGCTTACCCTTGGTTGCTTGCAAGGGTAGGCCATTCTTCTCTTGGGGCGGGTGGCAAACACATTGACTGGTTGGCCGGATTTGCGTGCCGGACCCTTCGGTTTTTAAGGGTCCGGATTTAGAGTCAACTTCATGCACTGCGTTGGACAAATCAGCGACGCGCACGGCTTTCCATAGATTTTTGCGCGGCGGGTGGCCGACACATTGCGAGGTCTACAAGGTGGACGATGCAGGGACTATCAAAGACATCGCACTACTGGTTCTTGCTGCCGTCGCTGGTTTGGCTCCAGGGCTTTTGGACAAGTTGGGCATCGATATGCCAAAGGCGGGTGGCCGAGACTTTGACTGGTTGATCGAATTTGGGCGCCGGACCTTCCGCCCGGTTCACCATTCGACCCAGCGCATCTGCAATCTGCGACGCAGACCCTCGCCGCCACCGGTGCCTTTGACGAAGTCCGCCATTCCTACCGCTCCGTTAGCGCAGGCATCGCCGGCGAATTCCAAATCAAAGAGTCCGTACACTTCCGCCGCTGCACATTCGATAATTTCCCCTTCGCTTCCGACAAAGAAATTCGCACCTTCATCGCCGGCAAAGTTCCACTCTACGACGGTTTCGCGCCCGATTCCGGAAACATGCTGGACGCCATCTCCACCTCTCTCGAGGCGCTCGCAAACTCCAAGTGCATATCGGCGACTGTCACCCATCTCCCGTACACCAAACTCGGTACCGGAGATTTCGAATATCTTTTCAAACTTTCCGGGCCTTCCATCAAAATCGCGAATGTCCGCTTCACCGGCGCGCAAAGTGTGCCCGAATCAGAGTTGCTTCGCGAAGCCCAAACTCTCCTCGGACGCGATTATTCGGACGTAATCTGCCGCGAATTTTCCCTCAACTCGTTTGTTCCCTATTACCGTGAACGGGGTTTCCTCAAAGTAAAGCTGGCCGATCCCTCCGCCAAGTTGCTGCCGCAAACTGTCTCTGACACCTACAACGTGCAAATCGGTTTTCCAGTTATCGAAGGTCTCGCCTATCTATGGGAAGCCCCGCAATGGCAAGGTAACAAATTCCTAGCCGATGACCGGCTCACATCCCTCGTCGCGCTAAAATCCGGCGAAGCCGCCAACAGCAAAAAAATCGAATCATCCTGGGAATCGATTTCCGCCGAGTACGGCAAGCATGGCTACGTGCAGGCCGAACTGCGCCCTCGCCCCCTCTACGACGACGCCAACCGCAAAGTCCGCTTTCACGTGCAAATAGCAGAAGGCCAGCAATTCCACATGGCCGCATTCTCAACTGAAGGTTTTTCCTCAGCGCTGGCCGAACGCCTGCAGTCGCGCTGGAAACTGAAAACTGGCGAAGTCTTCGACGCTTCCTACCTCTCGGACTTCCTGAAAAAAGAACTCTCCTCCGCCCTGGCCAACTCCAAAGGCCGCCGCGCCAAAATCTCCAGCACTCTCGTTCCCAATCAATCTCACTCCACCGTGGACGTAGTCCTGCTCTCCGAATAAGCCCGCGCTTTTCTTGGACGTTACCAATGCGCATAGCGTGCCCGCTATGGCGCCAGCGCTTTTGCGATTCCCGCTTCGACCAGTGGCGCCATGACTGCATAACCGGCTGGCGTTGGATGCACGCCGTCCCGGCTAAGATTCACCGGTAGGCCGTCGCGCTCGTCTTTCATCGCCGAGTGGTAGTCGACGTAAATGTATCCATGCTTCTCGGCGTAGACTTTGATCCATGCATTGATGGTGTTGATCTTCGGAGCGGGCGTGAGGCCCGGCTGCCACGGGTAGTCGAAGGCCGGGAGCACTGAACACAGCACGACTCGAATGTGGTTGACGGTGGCCATTTCGGCCATCGCGGCGAGGTTGTCCTCTGTCTGCTCCAGCGTCATGGGACCGGTGTTTCCGGCGATGTCGTTGGTCCCGGCTAGGATCACGACAACCCTGGGCTGCAGCGCGATCACGTCCTGGTGGAAGCGCAGCACCATCTGCGGAGTGGTTTGGCCGCTAATGCCGCGGTTGATGTAGGGCTTTCCAGCGAAGGCAGGTGACGGCCCATCGAAGTGCCAACCTTCGGTGATTGAGTCGCCCATGAACACAACGCGGTTTTCGCCCGGCGCGGGCGGACCCAGCTTCAAATCAGCCTCCTTGAATCGTGCCAGCCAGGGAAAATCAACTAAAAGTTGCGCATCGTGCTTCCGCCAATAATCGTTATCGGGATGTGCCAGCGGCGCGGTCGGTTGTGGAGCGCCCGGGGCTTTGCTTTCGGGCGCGTTCGCGGAGTCTTGAGCCGAAAGTTTGGCCGGAGCAAACATGCTGGCCAATGCAAGGCTGGCAACAATAGTGCGCAAAGCAATTCGATTCACTGCGGTTCTCCTTGTGTTCCTACTAGAGCTATCTGCACGCTACCGATGATAATGCGTATCAGTGGACCAAGTCCTCCCGTTCCCGCGCGGCCATAAAAGAATCCAAACTCTGCCAGTTCCCTTTCGCTGACGGTCGCCGCTGCCGCATGCTTCGCCATCCCGGTCACGCGCGCCTCTGCCTTTTTCACGCCCGCGCTGAATCTCAGCTCGTGGAAACCGAAAATTTCGGCTCAGAACTCGCGCAAACTATTTCCGGTGATTTCATGACGGCCATCGACATCGACTACGCGATGGGCCGCCTCTATACCGCCGTCGCGCAGGATCGTATCCCTATTCGCAGCGCCAATGCTCTCGCGCGTCGGCCGCATCATGCTCGGCACCGTTCCCGGTATCAAGACCCAGTTCCCGTTCAGCTACAAGTTTGAAGCTGGAACAAAATGCTGGACGCCACCAAGGGCCTCTTACCCGCGCGCCCGCCACTCCGCCTGCCCCCCTCGTCGCAGGAGCCTGCCAGGCGAAGCCACATCCACCATTCCAACACCACCCAAACCCGTCATTCCGAGCCAAGAGAGGAATCTCTCTTCGCCTTTGACTTCTGTCGCACCTGTCAACTCACGGCCGCCGAATCCGGCGAAACATCAACGGCTGACGCTACTGGCCAATAGTTTGCGGGTGACTTCAATGATGTGTCTGCAGGAAGAGAAACATTCAAGATTCGACGCGTGGATGTGCGCAATTTTCCATTCGCCACTTTCGCGCTTCATCACCAGCGTCCGCCGGTCCAGTACGTTTCTGTCTTCGATGTGGAACGTCACCAGTGCTACGTCCTCCGACAGTCGCGCGGCTGCAAATCCATGTACGGCGCAACGATCCGATGGGAGTTTTTCTTGATCCGCTCAAAGACTCCGAGCCAGGCCTTCTCAAATTCTCCGGGCGTATCAATCCGCCTGATATTCGGCGCGGACGGATGAAAAATCGTCGGTTTCTCGCTGAAACGCGCCCGGAACGCCGGCCAATCCAAGTTGTCGAAAGCCGCGACAAACGCGCTCACCGATCCTTCAATCGACGTCGGCGAAGTTTCACTGCGGCTGGTATTTGTGCGTCAATCTCGGCAACACAAAATGAAAAAACTTCTCCGAGTCCGACGCCAGACACGCCGAGGCATTCGTCGCCCCCGCACCAGGCCGCGTAAATCCCTGCGCGTCCACCGTGATATGAAATTCCGTCACTGGGCACAATTCGGGCTGCACCACATACACCACCGCCATCACGTCAAACAACGTCGCCGTCGGCGTGCGGTTGCGCTCCACCCACTGGTAGTACAGCGCCGCCAGCGAATTTGTCATCGCCGTTCCCGCGCTAAAAAGAATGTTCCGTTTCACTTCATCCAGCATCAACTCCGTCGAATCCAGCGGCATCATAAAAATCGGTACTCCGCTGGCAAACAATTTCTGCGCCGCCGCCACATCGCTATAGATGTTGTATTCCGGTTGCGGCCCGTGGTCCGGCGCAAAACCCAAATCGCCATAACCTTTCCGGATCGATCCGCCCATCAACACTACACGTTTGAATTTATTGAACGTCGCGGCGTCGCGTTCAATCGCCGCTCCCACATTCGTCAACGGGCCAATCGCCACCAGCGTGATCTCTCCTGGGGCTTTCCGCGCCTGCTCCAGCAAAAAATCCACCGCATCCAGTTTTCTCTCGAACGGCAACCCATCCTGCGCCCAACGACTTTGCGAAAAGTTGGCGTAACTTTTGGTCTCGATACCAACCGCAATCGGAATCTCCGCTGCGCCATTCTCCTTCAAGAATCTCTGCACCAGCCGCGCGCGCAGCGCTGTATCGCCCCACGCCGTCGTAATTCCAACCATCTCCTTTTCCGGACTGCGCATCGCCAGTGCCAACGCGAATGCGTCGTCAACGTCGTCCCCAATATCCGTATCCAGAATGATCTTCGTTTTCCCCGAGGGCTGTGGAACAGCCTGCTGCGCGTCGATTCGCAGTGGTGAGAAGCTGGTGGCAATCACGCAGACCAGCAAGACAATCAGCGTTCGTTTCGTATTCCGCAAACTAACCTCCAGCCGACATTCGCGAGCGACGCCGGAGAATATCACCGCACGGCGGATCACGACAGAAAGTTCTATTCTGTTAGCAAAAACTCATTGCGGCGAAGAACTGCTTGGAGATGTTCGCTGCGAATCCGGAACGGCCACCGAAATTCCATCTGGCTGACGAACCGCGCCATACGACTGCGAACCCGTGGCGCTGCGCTGTTGCTCGGCAAGCGCATTCAGCCGCTGGTCAGTGTGGACATGGCGGGCAAAGTTGAGCCGCTGGGACGCAGGTGCGTGGGTTCGAGGATTTGAGCGTCTCGCCCGATGGCAAGCGGATCGTCACAACGCTCGTGGAGAATGCGAGCGCCGACCTGTGGATTTACAACCGCCCGAGCGGTTAACGGGCGACCGGAAGTATCCGGATCACAGTTCATAGTCAGTACTGCTAACGCCCTTGTGGTCATTTACGGGCCGACTCCCGGATTGTTGGCGAGCCGGAAGTTAACCGCGGCGCACCGGGCTTCAGGGTGGCTTGTGACTCTGGAGGAGATTTTGTTACACACTCCAGGCAGATTCGAGACTCATTCAGCTGGAGACAGGCACCGCGTCGCGCTCGTGACGGCGCCGCGTGAGGTGGTGCATGGCGATATTCAGGAAGATGTTGCCGCAGGTCGTTTCAATCGCCAGCACCATGGCCTCGGTGTCACGCGAACCCGCGAGCCCTTGGTCGTTTGCGTGAATTTCCGGTGGAAACACTTTGAACCGGTAGCCCTGATCATTCAGCAGCGTAACGGAATTTCCGATGACCATGTTGGCTAGTTCGCAAACGGTTTCGCGGACAGTTTGTTCGTTGCCGACAACTTCTGCTCCGGTAAGGATCGCGGCGACTTTCAAGGCCACTTCGGTTTCCAGATCGAGAATGATGCGGCCTTCAATGTCGCCTTTAATGACGATCAGCGCGGCCACACCTTTACGGTGGTACGCGCCCTCTTCCATGAGAAGGTCGCCGATTTTGGTGGGGCCTTGCAGCGATTCCGCAAAAACCGCGTCGGCCGCGTTGATGAATGGCTGGATTAAATCCATTCTCATGAACGGTGCTCCCCGGCAAGAGCAACGGGAGACCCGGCAAGCGCGGGATCGTCGCTCAAGACGTAACGAAGAATTTCGTAAAGCACTTCCGGCTTCACGGGTTTCTGGACAAAGTGTTTGGCGCCCTTTTGCAAGGCGGCAAGAATATTTTCTTGGTAGCCGACCGAAGACACCATCACGATCCGGGCTTCGGGATGTTGGCGAACGATGCGTTCGACCGCTTCGATGCCTTCCATCTGCGGCATGGTAATGTCCATGAGCACGACGTCCGGCTTGGTGCGGCTGTACTCCGCGATGGCGGTAAGGCCGTCCCCGGCTTCGCCGGCAATTTCGCCGCCGAAGAGCTGCACCATCTTGATGATGTTCTTGCGCGCGAAAACCGAGTCGTCCACCACGAGATAGCGGACGGGCTGGTTGTCTTTTCTGAGCAACGCTGCGAACTGTGCCATGACCTTCTCCTTATCACCCCAGGGGTTGTAAGTACAAACCCTGGAACCCGGTTAGCCCAGGGTTTGCAAGTACAAACCCCGAACCCCTATTTATTCTTAGTCCGGGGTTTGTAAGTACAAACCCCGGGCCCCGGACTCCTGCTCCCGTTCAAGAACGGTTGGTGGATGCGGGCATCCTTTCAACTTTTTCGTTCTTGTCGGACTTGTCGTCCCGGTTCTTATCGGAACGATCGAACTTTTCCAGGCGCGAGACATTTTGCGCTGCGCGCTCGCCGCCGAAATGTGTAATCAAAACATTTCCCATCGCGCCCAGAGGCACGATGCGATTCACGTAGCCCTTGACGATGGCGGCGCGCGGCATTCCCGGCACCACGCAGGTATCTTCGCTTTGCGCAAGCGTCACACCGCCGGCGGCCTTGATCGCGCCTAGTCCTTCAGCTCCGTCTTCACCCATGCCGGTCATCAGAACGCCGACCGCCATCGGTCCGAATTCCTGCGAAACGGAATGAAAAAGCACATCCACGGACGGACGGTGACCATTGACGGGAGCGGAATCGCTGAGCACCACCATGTCTCCGCGAGGCATGCGTCGCGCCATCATGTGACGGTTGCCGGGACAGATCAGGGCACGTCCCGCAAGCAACAGATCGCCGGATTTCGCTTCCTGCACTTCGAGCGCGCAACATTCATCGAGGCGCCGTGCGAACATTTCCGTGAATCCTTCCGGCATGTGCTGCACGATCAGCAGACTGCCGGAAAATTCCGCGGGAATTTGCGAAAGCACAAACTGCAGAGCATTTGGTCCGCCGGTCGAAATGCCGATAGCGATGATGCGATGGGGAGGCGCCGCCACGCGGGCATTCTTCTTTACGGGCTGAATCCGATCGGCGATCACCGGAGCGGTAATGCGACCGCCAGTGGCGCGCTTGGCGACTTTAATTTTCTCAATCAACTCCGTCGCGATGGTATCCAAATGGCCGGAGGAGGCTTCCTTGGGTTTGGCAACGAAGTCGATCGCGCCCAGGGCCAACGCTTTGAAGGTAGCGTAGGCACCTTCCTTCGAATGGGTGCTGACCATGACCACGGGAAGCGGAGCGCTACGCATAATCATGCGCAGCGTTTCCATACCATCCATGCGCGGCATTTCCAGATCGAGCGTAACCACGTCGGGACGAAGTTCCTCAATTTTCTTGAGCGCGAAGGCGCCGTCCATGGCGGTGCCCACGACTTCGATCGAAGGGTCGCGCTCCAGGATGGTAGGGATGAGCTTCCGCATGAGTGCGGAATCATCCACTACGAGAACTCGAACGCGTTCGCTCATGCAATCGCTCCAAGAGGAATTGCGCGAGAGAGGCGCGAGAGAACTGCGGGAACATTCAGAATCAAAACGACGGTGCCGTCACCGAGAATAGATGCGCCACTGACCAAATCGCTGGCGACGATATCGGCAGGGAGCGCCTTGATGACCAATTCTTCTTCGCCAACCAATTGGTCCACCAGCAAACCAAAACGTTTTTCGGCGGCGCCGATGACGATGACAAAATTCTTCTTTGCAGCCTTGGCACGTTCAACGGCGTGAATACCTTTCAAGTCATTCAGGCGGACGAGCGAGAGCACGTGATCTCGCAGACACAAAACTTCGCGCTGCTCGACACGATGAATTTCCTGGCCCGCACAGCGCGCGATTTCCACGACGGAAGAAATCGGCACAGCGAACAAACGTCCGCCGACGCGGAAAAGCAAAGTCTGAATACTGGCCAAGGTGAGTGGCACGCGAAGCTGGATGGTGGTGCCTTTTCCGGGAACGCTGATGACGTTGACGGTGCCCTTCAAGCGATCGAGCACGGTTCGAACTACATCCATGCCCACGCCGCGTCCGGAAACCTCGGTAACTTCGGAAGCAGTGCTGAAGCCGGGTTCGAAAATAAGATTGGTGACTTCGGAGTCGGGCAGCTTAGCCGCTTCTTCCGCTTTGATGAGGCCTTTTTGAACGGCTTGCTTGCGAATGAGATCGAGATCGAGGCCATGCCCGTCGTCGCGAACCTCAATGACCACCTGAGTGCCCTGGTGAAACGCATTGAGAGAAATCGTGCCGCGAGCGCCTTTGCCTGCGGCGATACGGTCTTCGCTGGATTCGATGCCGTGATCGACGCTGTTGCGAACAATGTGGGTCATGGGCTCGGCCAGAGCGTCGAGAATGCCCTTGTCGAGATCGGTATTTTCGCCGGCGAGTTCGAGAGCCACGTCTTTTCCGCAATGTTTGGCAACGTCGCGCACCACGCGCGGGAAACGGCGGAAGAGTTGTTCGACCGGAACCATACGAATCTTGAGCACCGATTTGTGCAGCTCATCGAGCACGCGAGCCTGGAAGGAAAGCGCGTCAACCAGTTTTGCCCGGACCGGATCGCGCGAATGTTTCTGATCGAACTCCGACAGCGCCCGATTGAGCATGGATTTTCCGATGATCAGTTCGCCGACCAGGTTCATGACAGAGTCGATGCGCGCAGCGTCAACGCGAAGAGTGCTTTCGGCAACTGCGGCGACAGCGGAGCCCAGCGCGCCAGCCTTGTTGGCGGCGAAATTGTCGGCGGTCTCAGAAACTGCGGCGTGACCCCGCGCTGCCTGCGCGTCCAGCAGGTCGCCGAGCAATTCGTGTTGGGCAGAGTCGGCGTGTCCTGCTGTTTCCACCCAGACCTGAGCCACAATCGAGGGAATACGACAGCGCTGTTCGATCTGTGCGAGAGACTGTTTTGTGGCCAGCGAGGCTTCGATCACTTCCACGCTCGCCGCTGCAATGTTGTCTTCGGGACGGAGGGCAATAACGGTGCCGCACCCGTGAAGTACGTTGCGAATCAATTGAAAGGCCGCTGCACGCATGCCGCTGGCCTGATCCACTCGCAGTGCGATATTGAAAACAGTTTCGCCGCGATGAATGGCTTCGGAAATCATCAGCTGCTCGTACTCGCTCCAATCGAAACGCGCCGGCGCGGCAGAGGCCACTGTTGTGGAAGACAGGTCCGGCACCGGTTCCTGAGGCGCGTACTGCATCTGGCGAATCAAGCCGCGAAGGTGGTCGCCGCTGGGCGGTTCCGCGTTTCGTTGATACGCGGAGAGCACAGCTTCAAAAGTGTCGGCGGCGACCAGAACGAGTTCGGCGAATTTTGCCCCGTGTAATTTGCCCATTTGCGGCGTCAAAACGTCTTCGAGTTCGTGGGCTACTTCGCTGAGCCTGGTGAAACCGCACGCCGCGGAATCGCCTTTGAGTGTGTGAACCACACGGCGAACGCTGCGGATGATTTCTTCATCCGCGGGACGAGCTTCGAGTTCCAGTCCAGACTCGTTGAGAGACTGGAGGAGCTCGTTGGCGGTCTCAAAGAAGAGAGCGCGCAGCTCGGCGTTGCGATCCTCGGGCATAAAACTCAACCAGTCACCTCAAGGCGCTGATAAGCGGTGCCGTTGTTTTCGTGCACCATGCGGAATTTCTTGGTCAAACCAAACAGGCTTTCCGCGTGGCCGACAAAAAGATAGCCGCCGGGATTCAAGCAGTTATAAAACTTGTCGATCAGGCGCTTCTGCTCGGCTTCATCAAAATAAATCATGACGTTACGGCAAAGGATCATGTCGTTGCGGCGCGGTAGGAATTCAGTTTTCAAATTGTGAAAGTCGAACTGTACAAGTTCTTTCAATTGCGGTTTTACGCCGTATTTGTCGGCCTTTTTTTCGAAATAACGCAGCCGGCAAGTGTAGTCGACAGGCTCCATCTGAGTTTCGGTGTACTGGCCTTCGCCACCAGCGCGCAGGCTGGCATAGCTGATGTCCGAGGCAAGAATTTCCAGCTTCCAGGGCGGCGGAATCAGCGGTTTGGGCGTGGGCATGTCGAAGGGAAGCGGATTTCGCAGATAGTAGTAAGCCAAGGCGTCGCAGATCAGAATGGCGACAGAGTAGGCTTCCTGCCCCGAGGAGCATCCCGCACTCCACACGCGCAACGTCCAGTCGCGGCGTTCCTGTTTTTTGCGAAGCAGTTCTTCCAGAACGGTTTTCTGCAAAAGATCAAGTTGCGGCTTGTTGCGAAAAAAACTGGTTTCGTTGACGGTCAGATTTTCCAGCAGTAAGGCCAGTTCCGCGCGACCTTCGCGGCTGGTCAGCAGCCGGTAGTAGCTGTAAAACGAATCCACCTGCACGGCTTTGAGGCGGCGTTGCAGGCGATCCTTCAGGAAATGGGAGCGGCGCTCATCGAAAAACATGCCACATTCCTGATAGACCAGGGTCTGCAGAAGCTTCAGTTCCGCTTCGGTCAGATTAATTTGTGCGGTGATCGTTCCCATTCGAATGCGCGTGGCGGCACCGGACCGGAGATGACAGCTATCTCACGGAGGCGACAGTTTCCGCGGCCTCCTCGAGTTTCTTGAACTCCGGGCGATGCAGCAGCTTGGAAATGTCCAACAGAATAATCAGGCGGCCTTTGAGCTTACCCACTCCGGTGACATAGCTGGATTCACTGTCGGCGAAGACGGTACCGGGCGATTCAATTTCGGAGGGTGGAATTTTCAGGACTTCCGAAGCGGAGTTGACGATCAGTCCGACCAGTTTGCCATCCAGTTCAACAACCAGAATACGGTTTTTCTTATCGTGCTGAACGTCGGCCTGGCCAAAACGCTTGCGCAAGTCCATCACGGGAATAATTTTCCCGCGAAGATTGATGACCCCTTCGATGGTATCGGGAGCGTTGGGAACCGCGGTGATTTCCGGCACGCGCACGATTTCGCGGACGGAGCCGATGCGCACCCCGAACGTTTCATCGCCGATGCGAAAGCCAACGACCTGAAGGTCCTTTTCGATCACGCGATCTCCAGGCATTTAAGAACGCGCCATTTCCGAATATTCGAATTCCCGTGAATCTTGCTGGTCAGGCTGGCGGCGGTGGGATGAAAAATCGCGCTTTTTGGGCTGCGCGGCACGATCGAGAACGAAGCGGTCCATGCTGTCAAGTAAGTTGCGCGAGAGTTTAAGCATCTGTTCGGCTGCAGCGGAGAGTTCGGTAGAGCTGGAAGCCGACTGTTGAACCAGTTCGCGCATCTTTTCCATGGCACGCACCACTGCTTGCGCGCCGCTGGCCTGTTCTTCAACGGCGGAATTAATTTCCTGAGTGATTTCAGTGAGGCGGTTGGTGGCTTTGGCGATTTGCGCAGAGCCGACGGACTGTTCGTTGGTGGCAGCGCCGATTTCCTGGGAAAATTTGTAAACTTCGGTGACCACGCTGGAGATCTTGTGGAGAGCGGTACCGAGGTCGTTGCCGAGGCTGAGGCCCTCTTCGACGATGCGGGTGCTGCGATCCATGTTTTCCACGGCCTGGCGCGCTTCCCGCTGAATGCTGGAGATCAGTTCGGCAATTTCCTTGGTGGATTGCGTGGATTTTTCTGCGAGCTTGCGAACTTCGTCGGCAACCACGGCGAAACCAAGTCCGTGTTCCCCGGCGCGCGCGGCTTCGATGGCCGCGTTAAGCGCGAGCAGGTTGGTCTGTTCCGCAAGGTCGTCAATGACTTCGATAATGCGGCCGATATCGTCGGCGCGGTGGCCAAGGACGTTGATGATTTCGGCGGAAGACTGGATGGCTTTGTTGGTGCGATTGAGGCCGTCGGTGGTTTTTTCCATGGTCTGGATGCCGACGACGACTTCTTCGCGCGAGCGATTGGCGATATCGAGCAGAATTTTTGCGGTGTCGGCCACGCGTTGAATGGACGTAACCATCTGTTCGATGGAAGCGGATGTTTCTGCAACGCTGGAAGCTTGCACCTGAGTATTTTTCACGACATTCTGCACGTTGATGCTCATCTCGTGCATGGTGCTGGTAACTTCTTCGATGGCAGAGGACGCCTGCACGCTAACTTTGGCGGATTCATCGGCGGCACCGGCAACCTGATTCGAACCGGCGGAAACCTGTCCGGCGGAATCGCGAGTGGTGCGCACGATTTCCTGCAGACCGTGGGACATGCGGCGGAAAGCGTTGCCCAGGGTGTCGCGCTTCGAACGCGGAACAACCTCGACGCTCAAATCGCCTTCGGCAACCGCCATGGAAACGGCAGCCATTTCCTTGAGGTAAGCGACAAGGTTGTTGAAAGTAGTGGCGAGAGCGCCGATCTCATCGTTGCGATGAATGTCAATGTTCTGATTGAGGTCGCCGGAGTCGCCGATCTCGCGTGCCACGGTGATGAGATGCGTAAGCGGAAGAACGATGGACCTGGCGGTGTAGTAGGCAACCAAGATGCCAAGCAGAATCGCCAGAAGCGTGCCCGCGGTGCTGAGGACAAAGCTCCAGTTACTGGCTTTGTCGGCCGATTTGGTCGTTTCGTCAAAAGTCTTGGTGATCTCGGCCGTGGTCTGATCGAGAACCGCTGAAGACTTGGTCAGCCAGGAGGTGGGATCCTTTTGCAGATAAAAAATCTGCAAGTCGGAAACAGTGGAGTCGCCGGAATCAACCTGGTGGCGTTTTGCGAGCAAGGGTTTGGCAAAATTGTCGGCCCAGCTGACTTCAGTGCTCTCAACCTGGATCAGCGCGGTGCGAAGGTTGTCCGTGGAAAGCTGAGCTTGGCCTTGCTTGAGCGCATCGTTCAGATCGGTCATGCCTTTGTTGACCTTTTCTTCGTCACGGGGATCGCCGCTTAGCAGAAAATTATCAAGGTTCAGGCGATTGAGCATGATCTGCAGCCGAACGGTCTCGATGGTCTGCACGCCTTTCAGCGAGGCCGCCGAATCCGCACGAGAAGCACGCCCGCGCAACGCCGCGAAGGTGTTCACGAGGAACAAGCCGACGAGAATGGCCAATACCAGGCCGAATCCCGCATAAAGTTTCTTACCAATACTCATCGCAAAATCCCTCCGCTTCCCCACTCAAAACAGTTCGAACAAACAAAAACGGTGCGTACCCAGCGCGACTAATTGCTGCCGTGAAAATCACATTCGACGATTTGCGTGCTTTCTTCCGCAGCCGGAAAGAACTTCCACTCCTTCAATGAATCCTGGCAAGCCTGCACCAGCAGCGGGTGGCCGCCGAGAACACGGGTGCTGCGCACATGTCCATCCGGCGTGATGATGACTTCGATCTTCACCCTGCCCGATACACTCATGCGCCGAGCAAGTTCCGGGTAGGCGGGCGCGGTCTTGGATTTGACCTTACGCTTGCCCTCATCCGTGGCTGCGGTTTGCGAAAAAGTGAGCGAAGCCAAAATTGCGAAAGTCAGGAACGACGCAGCGATCCGAGCCCAACGAAATCTCATTGCAAAAATCCTCCCAAGTGGGGACAGAACGACCCCGCGATGAGAAGGGCACGTGTGATGCCAGCGTGGGAGCGGATTCAGGGACACGAAGCTGGAGCGCGAATCTTCCCGAAGCTACTCAAGAAGAAGTACTTATATTTGTTTTCGTAGAAAATGAAATTCCATGAGAAAGCATATCTGTCTCAAACGCCATGATTCCAGACGATGGCGGTCTCACGCTGAGATTTGCAACCTGTCCGTTGGTACAGGGAGCGTGCCGTGATGAACACCATGGCACGGTTGGGTGATTGACTCAGATTGAGATTGCCGATTAGCGTGGAAGAGCGTGCAATCATTCATTCTGAGACGGACCGCCCGCTCTTCATTGGCATGAGACGGCAAAAATCAACATCGAACGGAAAAGCGGTGCGAGCTGCCAGCGGCTCTGTGCGGGCTCGCCCAGGTATGCGACGCGCAGACGAACTGATGGAGCTGGCGACGGTGGCAGCGCATGCCCGGGATCTGCCGGAGTTTTTGCGACTTTTTTCGCAGCGGGTCGCAGCGATGGTGTCTGCGGAATGGTGCGGCGTGGTGGTGATACGCGGGCACGACGCGGAACTGCAGGGCGGGACAGACAGCAAGGCGTTGGGACTGGAAAAAGATGAAATTCTTGCGCTCTTTAAGGACACCAGACGCAAAAAAGAGATTTACGTGGTCTCTGTCGGGCAGGCCGGCGACACAACTGAAAAAGAATTGTTAGTGGTGCCGGTTCATGCCAGCGACAGCGAACCGCTGGGCGCAATCTGCATTTACGGAGCGCGGCGCGAAATCGCGGCGCAAGAGAAAAAACTTTTGTACGCGCTGGCCAGCCATGCCGCGTTGTCACTGGAAAATTTCCGGCGCTTTTCGCAGTTAGAACGATCGAAGCGGCAATGGGTACAGGATATTGACGCCATCAGCGATTTTATCGTGGTGCACGATCGCGCGTGGAAAATCGTGCGCACCAACCGATCGCTGGCCAATCACTTGGGGCTCCCGCCAGTTGCGCTGGTGGGCGAAGCAGTCAGCAGTTTAAGGACACTGGCTGAAGGCGAAGGCACACTTCCCTGCCCATTCTGTTTGTACACCGGGTTAAGCAGGGAAGAGCACATCATTTCGTCGGCGGAAAAGATTTATCTGGTGTCAACTTCCCGTGCCAGTGGAATTACGGAAGAAGACGAACGCACCATTCACGTATTGAAAGACATCACTGACCGGCGGGAAGCGGAACGGCGCTACCGCGAGCTCTACGACAGCATCCAGGAAGGGCTTTTCTTCGCGACTCCGGATGGAAGATTTCTGGACGTGAACGATGCGATGGTGCGCATGTTGGGCTACGCCTCGCGCGAGGAATTGTTGCGCGATGACGTGGGATCGTATTTGTACCCGGAGCCGGGCGCGCGCGGCCGGCTGCTGGCGGCGATCCGGAAGACGGGAGTTTTGCGGAACCACGTAGAATCACTGCGGCGCAAAGACGGCACGATATTGCATACCCTGCAAAACATTACCGCGGTACGCGACGCGCAGGGAAAAATCAAACAGTTCCGCGGATTGATGCTGGATGTGACCGAGCAACGGACTTTTCAAGCGCAGCTGCAACGCGAGCGCGATTTCAATCAGAAAATTCTGAACGCTACGCAAAGCATGATTCTGGTGCTGGATACAGCGGGACTGATCAGCTACGCGAACCGGCGTTGCTACGAAACCGGCTACAAACAAGAAGAAATGATCGGCCGGCGGCTGGTGGACCTGGTGGACGCCGGGCAGCGCAAAGAATTCGAAGCGGCACTGGATACCACGGCGCACGGACAACAGGTGGAAAATCTGGAATTGCGGGCGCGGCGCAGCGATGGAACGCCCGGGCATTTTTCCATCAGCTTAAGTCCGATGCGCGACGAGCAAAATACCGTGAACAGCGTGGTGGTGGTGATGACGGACATCACGGATGCGGCGCTGCTACAGGCGAAGCTGGCACATTCCGAGCGCATGGCAACGCTGGGGCGGCTGGTTTCCGGCGTGGCGCACGAGGTGAACAATCCGCTGGCGGCAATTTTAGGGTTCACGGATTTGCTGCTGGAAAATCCGGAAGTTCCCGCGAACGCGCGCGAGGATTTGCAGATTATTTTGCAGGAAACCCAGAGAACCAAGGACATCGTGCAGGATTTGTTGAGTTTTGCGCGGCAGCGCGCGGTAAAACGAGAGTTAGTGAATGTCGGTGCGGTATTAAAACAGACCACCAAGCTGCGGAGCTACGATCTGCAGAGCCACGGGGTCGAAGTGATTGAAGAGTACGATGAAAAGCTGCCTGCGGTGATGGGCGACGCGCAGCAACTGCAGCAAGTTTTCCTGAATATCCTCAATAATGCTTATGATGCGATTGAAGAATCGGGCCGCGCGGGAAAAATCTTGCTGAAGACCGCATCCACCGGACATTCCATTGAGATCAGTCTGGCGGACAACGGAACCGGCATCGTTGATGTCGAGCGCATTTTCGATCCTTTCTACACCACCAAGCCGACCGGCAAAGGTACCGGGCTGGGATTGAGCATCTGCTACGGCATCGTGCGCGCACACGGCGGAGAAATTCAGTGCTCGAATAACGCTGACGGCATGGGCAGCACGTTTTCGATACGTATTCCGGCTGCGACAGAAGCGCCCAACGACAATATGAGCGCCAGCGCCAGTGCCAAACAGGCGGGACGATGACGCAGGCTAGAGCTATAACGATCTTGCTGATTGAAGATGAGCCATCGGTTACTGCTTTTGTTCGCGCGGCCCTGGAACGGCATGGCTACGGCGTGGTGCCGGCGGCGTCGGGCATGGAAGGGCTGGCGCATCTTGCGCAAGGAAAGTTTGCCGGAGTTATTTCTGACATTCGAATGCCCGGCAGCGTCAACGGTTCCGAAGTACACGACTGGATTCGCGTGCATCGCCCGGAATTGCAGCAACGCGTGATTTTGATGAGTGGAGACACCGCCAACAACAAGACGCAGGCGTTGCTGGCCAACAGTGGAATACCCTTTATCGAAAAACCTTTTCGGCTGGAGCAGCTTATTTCTATGGTGGAGAGTACTTTCGGAAAACCATGAGCGATTCGATCAAAGTCCGGCTGCTGGTCGTGGATGATGAGCAAAGCATCCGCAAATTGTGCATGACCATTGGAACTTCACTGGGCTACACCTGCAGTGAAGCGGAGAGCGCGGAAGCCGCTGTGTCGCGAATCGAGCAGGACTCTCCGGACCTGATTTTGACCGACCTGAAACTTCCTACACAATCAGGCGTGGAATTATTGCGACAGGCCAAGGCGCTGTTTCCACACGTGGAAATCGCGATCATGACCGGGCATGGATCGATCGAGTCCGCCGTGGATGCCATGAAGCTTGGGGCTTACGACTACATCGAGAAGCCCTTCCGCGTGGAGAAAATGCGGCTCTTACTGCAGCGGATGGCGGAGAAAGTTCGCCTGGTCACGGAAAACGAGTTTCTGCGGGAACGCGTCAATACGGAAGACAATCTTGACGGGATTATTGGCGCGTCCGCAAACATTCAGGATGTGCTGCGAATGATCTCGCGGTTGAAGGATACCCGGACACCGGTGCTGGTTTCCGGGGAAAGCGGCACCGGTAAGGAATTGGTTGCGCGCGCGATTCATTTCCGCGGCGCAATGGCGCAGACACCGTTCGTGGCTGTGGACTGCGGCTCGCTGGTGCCAACGCTGATGGAAAGCGAGATGTTCGGCTACGAAAAAGGCGCGTTTACCGGAGCGATTAAATCCAAAGCGGGACTTTTTCAGGCGGCCAACGGCGGAACGATTTTCCTGGATGAAATTGGCGAATTGCCGCTGGAGATGCAGGCCAAGCTACTGCGCGTGCTGCAGGAACGCGAGGTCCGTCCGGTGGGCAGCAATGAAAGTCACAGCGTGGACGTTCGCGTGATTGCCGCAACCAATCGCGATCTCGAAATGGCCTATCGTGAAGGAACATTTCGCAAGGATCTTTATTTCCGCCTGAACGTGGTGACCGTGCATTTGCCGTCTTTGCGGGAACGACGCTCCGATATTCCGGTGCTGGTGCACCATTTTCTGAATCGCTACGCGCCCGGTACGAATTTGCACGTCACGCCAGCGGCCATGAAGAGCTTGTTGCAGTACGAATGGCCCGGCAACGTGCGAGAACTGGAAAACTGCGTGGCCCGAGCGATTACGCTGGGCGATCGGCAGGTAATCGATGTGAGCGATTTGCCGCCGGCGATCCGTGCGGAAGGTGGCGGAGCGCCGCAAACCACTTTTTCCGACGGTTCTTCGTTGTCTACTACCGCACTGGCGGAGATGGAGCGCATGACAATTCTGAAGGTCTTCGAGCAAGTCAACGGAGACAAAGCGCTGGCCGGTAGAATGCTCGGTATCAGCCGCGCCACGCTTTATCGCAAGCTCAAACGCTATAACATTGCGATTCGATCGAATGGCGAAAGCACGCCGGTGGCCTCTCAAACATAGATCCAGCAGGCTTTAGGCTGAGACTTTCTATGACTATGAAAACTGAGACGCGAAGTGTCACCCTGAGACGCGTGAGTCACTGCAGTACTATCGGAAAATCTTAAGCCTTTTGTTTTGAGTTCCTTCACACCCGCAAACTCTTGCTGTTCTTTGGAGGCTCTCTTGCATAACTCCTTTCTGCCCGGTGTGTGCCATATCGCGCCGGGTGTGTATGCGCTTAGCGGCGAACGCTGGTACGGGAAGCGAGCAGTGAAGTGAAGACGCCAGCAAATACGACTCAGGTACGGACAGATGGGTCAAGTTCCGCTTGCACGGAACAGTTGGCGCGGTTTTTTCCGGACGCAAACGAGGTTCAGGTTCACGCCGTTGTGACGCCATTGCGAAGCGGGGCGAAGCGACTTCGCGAGTCAGTGATGTTGGAATTCGCCAGTACGGAAAGGGCCATTTTCAGTTCGGAGTTACCGTTGGAGTTCGCTGACCGCGTGCGGCTGTCGCAGCTGGAAGGAAACGCAGAGTGCGACGCCACGGTGGTCGCCGTGCAATATCATGACGGGCGCAAGGCAGTGGCGGTGCAATTCGCGGGTGAGCAGAGGCTCTGGGTGAAAAGGCCGTGAACAATTCGCTGACAACTTTGAAGATCCCGGGCCTCGCCAAGGGCGACGCAGTGCGCCAGGAGCAATGGGAAGAATTGCGCGCGGTGTTCCCCATCTATCTGGCGCTCGCCAAACATTTGGAATTCGAAATTCCGTTCGGACCGGACCTACGCACGCTTCCCGACAAAGCCGATCCGGATTTCGTCAATAGTGTCCTTTCCTGGGTGAATTCGATGGACCTGCGCGTTATGGTCCATCAACTGCGCCAGCTTTTGCAGACAACTACTCTGAATGCCAGCGAAAGCGGATTGCGCGCGCTGATCCTGCGGCACCTGCGCAAGCCGACAAAAAGTATCATCGATCGCGACAAGATCGATTTCCTGCTGGTGCAATATTTTGCACTCAGCGCGCCGGCAAAGATTTATCACAAGCAGATTGACCTTGCCGACACAGCCCAGGTGATGCAGCCGGTGCTCGGCGAGATAGACACCACGCCGCTAGCCTGGTGCGAACCGCTGGAAAAAATGATCGAAGCGCTGCGTACTTTTCGCAGCGTGCGAGAGATTCTCAAGACTAATTTCATCGAACAGGGCCGCAGGGTAAAAGAGTCGGCTGGCGGAATGTTTTACGACCCGAGCGCACTGATCGCATTTATCCGTTTCAATTTTCTGTTGCGCAGAACGCTGATCGAACTGATGCACGCCGACCTAATCGCCATTCGCGCGGGACTGGCGCAACTCGAATCCGGTGGCATCCGCTTCCTCGATTGTCAGCGTGCGGGGCTGTCCGCAAATGAATCCATCTCTCGCATAAAACAAGCCGCGGAAGACTGGAAGCAGCCATTTCAGAAGGAATACACGGAACGAACCGTCAGCCAGGCTTTTGAAAAGTTGCTGGGGCTGCGGTCGGACGTTGAACAGGGACTGGAAAAGCTCGCTTCACGTCAGACACTTTCGCAGGCGCTGAATGTAGCGACAACGCAGGCAATAAAATCGCTCCCACCCGGGAAACTGCCGGCACTGGATCCTGCGAAGCCCTCACCAAAAATTGAACTGCCGGCCAACCTGGATTTCGAAACGTGCATGGAGCAAATCTGGGAACAATTAATTGCAACACCGCCTTCGCCGGGACGATCGATGACGACCATCCGTTTAGGTGCGGCACGCGTTCTGCTGTCTTCCTGGGAGGTCAGCGCATTCGTCAGCGAAGACGGTCCGTCAGCCGAGGACTTGCGCCGCGCTGTAGTGGCCCGCGCGCTGGTGTCCGCTGCGACCGAATCCACACGGGAAACTGGAAACGCCACCAGCCTCGATCGCGCATTGGCTGTGGCCCGCACGGAAGTCACGCGGCTTCTAGAGAGAGTGGATGCGGCGAAACACGCCAAAGACACTGAAGCCGCCGTCAACATGGGCATCAGCGCCAAACGATTAAATTCCGCGATCGATGAAGCCGAAAAATTGTAATTGCAAGTCGAGCGGAAAACCGCAGCGGCGTAAAGCCGCTGCTGTATAAAAAGCAAGAGAAACACCGAGCGCAGCGCAGCAAATCCGGGAGCCGGCACAGTTGAAAAACGCGAAGGTTTTGATCCTTACGGACGATAGCGAGTTTGGCCGCCTGCTCAGCTCCTGCTGGCACGCCGAACGCGCAGCACCCTCCATTGCGATTCTAAATAGTAGTCTTTGGAAAGCGCAGGATGCTGAAGCGTTTGACCTGGTGGTGCTGGGCCCGGTGGGTGAAGCAAATCTCTCCAAGATCCTAAGTACCTTGCATCCGGGTGTCGCCGTTATTTTGTGTGCTTCTGCGGATTCCCGCGAGATGCAGCAATTGCGTTCACGCTACCCACGGCTGCTACACGTGCCGTTGCGCGAGGATTGGACGCAGACACTGGTACTGGTGGCGGGCGAATCACTGCGGCGAGTGCGTGCTGGACGCCAGGCCAAGCAAGCCATGTCCCGCGCGGCGCAAAGTGAACGCGAAGCGATTCTTGGTCGTTACATGGCGGAGATGAAGCACAACGTCAGCAACGCACTCACATCAATTCTTGGCAACGCGGAGTTGCTGCTGCTGGAGCCCGGTCAGTTGAGCGCGCAGTCGTTGCAGCAGATCAAAACCATGCACAGCATGACTCTGCGCATCAACGAAATCATGCAGCGATTCTCATCGCTGGCGAGCGAGATGCGTGAGGCTGAGAATGCATCTCAGGCTGAGACAGAAGAGCTGCCGGAGAGCATCTCGACGCGAAGGTAAGCCGGCGCTTTAGGTCCGTAAGTGATTGAATTTACAGCCATTCTCGCCCGTCGCAACATTCCTTTCAACTACCGCTAGCGTGGCCGCCGACGTGCATTTCTCTATCGTGGAGAAGTCCGGAGAATTTTGTGTTGTTGAAAAAAGTGCTCATCGTCGACGACTCACCCGCGCAAGTGAAGCTGATGCAGGGGCTGCTGGACCACGAGGGTTATCAGTCTTTTGGGCTGAACGATCCGCTGCGTGTCGAGGAGACGATTGCGTCGCTTCACCCCTGTTTGATTTTGCTGGACGTAGTGATGCCGGAACGCAACGGCTTCCAGGTCTGCCGCGAACTGAAAGGCAGCGCGGAATTTCAGTCCATACCGGTAATTCTGGTGACTTCGAAAGATACCGCCAGTGACAAATATTGGGGCGAACAACAAGGCGCCGATGCTTACGTTACCAAACCTTTTACACGTGAGGAGCTGTTGCGGGCTGTCCGCAGATTTGCCTGATTTTTATGAACGACGAATTCCAACTCGCGCCGCTTCCTCCCGATGCCGACACCGCAGAAATGCTGGAGGCTATCGGGCCGCTCGAAGAGCGCCCAGCGGAATCGCAATATTGTGTCTTCCGTAGTGGCCGCGAACGCTTTTGTTTGCCGGTGCTGGATGTGGAAGAAGTTCTGGAGTGGCCGATCGTGACGCGGCTTCCACTTGGCCCCAGCTACTTGATGGGAATTTTCAATTTGCGCGGCGCGATTGTTCCTTTGATCGATATTGCGATGACCGAAGGGCGTCGGCCGGGCCTTTTGCCCAAGCACGTGGTCGTCGCCTCGATGCGTGTTGAAGGTAGCCATGAAGACTTGCGCATCGGGATCGCTTCGGACGAAGTTGTGGGCACGTATTCGGTTACTGCCGACGATTTGCTGCGGCAGGCGCCGGAAAACGTTCCGCACTGTATCGGTATGCTGCGGCACGACGATCGTTTGGCGCTGGTTCTAGATTTGTCGCGGCTGCTGGAAGTTTATCCCGGGCCATCGATTTAGGTTTTGCGTTGAGATTTGCGGTGTGCTGCTGGCTCAGCCGGCTGCGCCGAAGCAAGCAGCAGTTTGGGAGGCAGTAATGAAATCGCGATTGAGTTCAACCGTCTGGACGCTGGTCTTCGTCAATGGGCTGGCGCTATTCGTTGTAATCGGACTGGCATTCCATGCCGGCCGCGAAGCCGGCGACAAGTCCCTGCTGGACTTCACATCGCTGCCAAGCGGCGCGAGCGGCGGCGTGATTCTGGCTGCACTGCTGGCGCTGGCGGTCGGCGGATTTCTCGCCTGGCGCCTGGGCAGCTCGGTGGTCACGCCGGTGCGGCAGCTCGCGGAATTCTCCGAGCGGATCGCCGCCGGGGATGCACGCGCGCGCGTTGACCTGCAATCCGACAATGAGCTCGGCTACATTTCGGAAAACCTGAACCGCGCCGTCGCCAAAGTGGCCAAGGCCAACACCAATCAGGAAGCCAGCGAAAATCTGCAGCGCAGCATCACTGAACTTCTTGCGGTGATCAATCAAGTGGCGCGCGGCGAACTGGCCTTGCGCGGAAAAGTGACCAACGACGCGCTTGGTAACGTTACCGATTCCATAAACTACATGCTCGATAACTTCACTAAGGTGCTGGAGCGGGTTCGCAAAGCGGCCATGGAAGTTACTGCCTGCTCCAACAACATTCTTGTGGCCGCCGACGAAATGCAGGCTGGCGCAACCCAACAAGATCAGGAAATCACTAACACCTCGAGCGCTGTCGAAGAGCTCACCGTCTCGATGAAACAGGTTTCCAACAACGCCGAAGCCAGCGCCGAAGCGGCGCGCCGCGCGCTCGACGCCGCTGAGCAGGGCAACCGCGCCGTTCGCGACACACTCGACGGCATGCAGCGCATCCGCGCTTCCGTGCAAGCCACCGCCAAGAAAATCAAATCGCTTGGAGATCGTTCACTGGAAATTTCAGAAATCATCAACGTGATCAATGACATTACCGAACAGACCAACTTGCTGGCATTGAACGCGGCCATTGAAGCGGCTCGTGCCGGTGAAGCTGGCCGGGGTTTCGCGGTCGTCGCCGACGAAGTTCGCAAGCTCGCCGAACACTCCCGCAGCGCGACGAAAGATATCGCGGCACTCATCAAGGCCATTCAGGCTGAGACAAACGAAGCGGTCGTGGTCATGGAAGAAGGCACCAAGGAGGTGGAATCCGGCGCAACGCTGGCCGATCAGGCGGGACGCGCGCTCGACGCAATTTCTACCGTGGTCCGCCAGTCCGCCGAACTCGTGCAGGAAATTTCCCTGGCTTCGAAACAGCAGGTGCGCGGAACAGAAGGCGTCGCGCACGCCATGCAAATCATTTCCAACATCACCCGGCAGACTTCGCAAGGAACGCGCGGCACCGTGGCCACGGTCAGCCAGCTGGTCAAGCTTTCCGATCAGCTCAACGAAGCGCTTTCGCAATTCCGTGCGGCTTCCAAGCAAGCGAAAGAGCAGGCCGAGGAATCCGACCGGCAGCCTGTGCCGGTGGGCGCCCATCGTTAATTAGCAATCGTCGTGTGTTTGTAATAGGCAATGAAGTGAAACGAGAACGATGAGCGAACGCCAGGGCGGCCCAGTGAGCTTGACCGAACACGAATTGAGTGAAATCCGCATGCTGATCGAGGAGCGTACAAGCATTCGGTTCGATGAATCGCGCGAGCGGTTTTTCTCCACTCGTGTGCGCGAGCATATGCACAAAAAGAGGCACGCTCGCGGCACCGACCTTCTTCGCTCGATCAAAAGAACCACGTTCGATTTTCAGGAACTGCTGGAAGCGCTACTCACTCAGGAAACATCTTTCTTCCGTTATCCTAGTGTCTTCGAAGCCTTCGAAAAACGAATCCTTCCCGAGTTGCACATCAGAAAGTTCTGGAAGAATCCTCGCTCGCTGCGCATCTGGAGTGCTGGTTGCTCCACCGGTGAAGAGCCATATTCCATTGCCATCACCGTTTCCGATGCGATTTCGTTTTCTGACGCTTGGAACGTCGAGATTCTTGCCACTGACATCGGGCGTCAGGCGTTGGCCATTGCCGAACGCGGAATCTATTCCGGCCGCAGCATTGGCAGCGTCAGCGAAAAACAGCTCGCCACTCACTTTCAGCCGGTCGAGGGCGGCCAACAAGTTCGCTCACGCCTCCGCACAATGGTCAATTTCGTTCAGATGAACCTGACCAACAGCGTGTACGTCGGAAAAATGGACGTAATTTTCTGCATGAACGTCCTGATTTACTTTTCTGAAGAGCGCCGCCGCGAATTGGTGCAACATTTTTATTCCGTGCTCGAACCGGGCGGCTATCTTTTCCTAGGCCACTCGGAATCCATTTCCAAAATGCCGGTAAAGTTCCAGGCCATCGTATTGAACGATTGCATTTTGTACCGCAAGCCGACCGCGGAAGAGGTTCAGAAAGCTGAACTCGTGACGGAGGGGCGTGCATGAGCCCTCTGGACCGCGAAGCCGTGGAAGTTTTCCTCCAGGAAGCCTCCGAGCACCTGCAATATTTGCGGGAATACATTGGCGTGCTGCAGGAAATCGCTCCACGTCACGAAGATCTGGAGCGGTTGTATATTTCGGCTCACACCTTAAGCGGTACTTCGGCCAGCTACGGCTTCCCGCGTTTTTCTGAGATCGCCGGAAAACTCGCACACGTTTTTCAATACGCGACCAACGCTTCCCTCGGCGAGGATTTGCATGGACCGCTGACGGAATTCCTTTCTGACGGCATTTCGCTGCTGGAAACCGATTTGCTGGAGATCAGCGACACCGGACGGGAAGTTCTGGAAGACATTGCCGCGTTTAAGGAACGCTACCGCTTTGCATTTCCCGCAGAGCCGGCGCCAATCAGCTATTCGCAGCCTGCGATGCAGGAGTTCGAACCGCCCGAGGAGTTTCGCGATGTCGCCGCTGTCACCGGCTCGTATTTCGATGCCCTGCCCGAAGACGGTGAAGTACCCGCGGAGATTCTGGAATTCTTCCAACCCGAAGCGGAAGAACATTTGCAGATCGTCAGCGATTGTTTGCTCTCGCTCGAGGCCAATCACAGCCCCGAGGAAATCAACAAACTCTTCCGCGCCATCCACACCGTAAAAGGTTCCGCCGCCCAGGTGGGATTGAAGCGGCTTGGCGCTATTGCACATCGCGTGGAAGATTTGATTGGCCGGTTGCGCGAAGGCGAACTGGAACCGCTGCCCCAAGTCATCGATCTGTGCCTCGAATCTGTGGATATTCTGAAAAAGACTTTGCATAAGCAGTGGTCCGACGAAACCGAAATGCGCACTGGCGTTGATTCCCTGCTCAATCGCATCGCCGAAGTCGCGCCGATGGACGAAGAAGAAGAGGTGGTTGTCGCTTCGAGCGAAGCGGCTGCAATCCAGGAATCTAGTCCGTCGCAAGCCAAGTCAACGGCTCCCACATCGCCGAAGAACAATAAAGGTTCCACGGCTGCAGCGGCCGCCAAGTCGGTTCGCATTTCGCTGTCGCGTCTCGACCGTATGATGAACACCGTCGGCGAGTTGGTGATCAACCGCACTCGCATGTTGGGCCGTGTGACAGAACTGGAACGTTTGCGCGATACGCTGGGCTTTTCGAAAGAACGCCTGCAGGGAAAAGTCGTCGAGTTCCAGGAAAAATACGAATTCAATCGCATCAATTCCACTCGTGGGCCGCTCTCACCAAGCACAACGCCGACGCCGCAAATGATCAACAACGCAGCTGCCGGCGACACCTCTTTCTGGAACGATTTCAGCGAACTGGAAATGGATCGCTACGACGACGTCAACATCCTTTCGCGCTCGATGACGGAAATTTCCGCTGATGTCAATGAAGTGCTGTCGCAGATGGGCGGCTTCATCGGGCGCGTCGAAGGTGACATTGACGAATTCACGAAACTCGCGCATCACCTGCAGGACGAAATCACGGCCGCGCGCATGGTGCCGATCGGCACGTTGTATTCGCGATTGTCTCGCGCCGTTCGCGACGCCGCGAACTCCACCGGCAAACAGGTGGAGCTTGCTCTCTCGGGCAGCGAAACCGAACTTGATAACAACATCATTCAGCAGATTTCCGATCCATTGGTGCATCTGGTCAGAAATTCCGTCGCGCATGGCATCGAAACTCCCGAGAAACGTCGCGAAGCCGGAAAACCGGAACTCGGCCGCGTCACGCTGCGCGCCTATCACCGCGGGAATCACATTTACATCGAGGTCGAAGACGACGGCCATGGCATCGCTTACGATCGCGTGCGGCAGAGCGCTGTAGATCGTGGTCTGGTCTCGACCGAAACCGCCAGCAGCCTGACCGAACGCGAACTACGCGAAATGCTTTTCCATCCCGGCTTCTCCACCGCGCCGATGAAGACAGAACTCGCCGGACGTGGTGTCGGCCTGGACGTTGTGCGCGCCAACCTGAATTTGCTCAACGGCGAAATTGAAATTCAAAGCAACGCGGGCACCGGCACGAAATTCATCCTTAAAGTTCCTCTCACGCTGATTATTTCGCCGGCGCTGTTTGTGCGTTGCGGCGATGCGAACTTCGCTTTGCCTCTAGCAATCGTGGAGGAAATTCGTCGCCTGCGCGCCGATGAAATCGAAGACATCGGCGGCAAGTTGCTCACCAAAGTTCGCGATGTGGTGACGGAAGTCATCCGACTGGATTCTTATCTCGGTCTTCCGCCGCTGGAACCGATCAACGGTTATTTCCGCATGGTGGTTGCCAACGCGGACAACCGCCAGGTCGGCCTGGTGGTCGAAGAAGTCATCGGCAAAGACGAAATCGTGATCAAGAACCTCGGCGAATATTTGCGCCGCGTAAAACTTTTTCCTGGCACCACCATTGCGCCTGACGGCAGCCTGATTCTGCTTCTGGATTTAAACCGCATGATCGCCAGCGAGCCAAGCGAACGCAAATCGATTCAAGCTTCTGCAAGCGCCGCGCGCATTTTCGCGCCCGGCTCTGCAGCTGTTGCCAAGGGCAGCATCCCCACCGACGCCATCGACCGCGTGCAGCACGAACGCGTCGTGGTTGTCGCGGACGATTCCATCAGCGTACGCAAATTCGTCGGACGTATGCTCGAGAAAAATGGCTACCGCGTGATTCTCGCCTCCGACGGCCTGGAAGCCGCTGAACTTATCGCGCAGCACGGCTGCCATCTGGTCATCACCGACCTGGAAATGCCGCGCATGACCGGCTACGAATTAATGGTGCAGTTGCGGCAGAGTCCTTCGACGCGGCGCATTCCCGTGATGGTAGTCACTTCGCGCGCCGGCGCAAAGCATCGCGATCGCGCTATGAAAGAAGGCGCCGTCGCGTTCCTTACCAAGCCGGTACAGGAAGATCAGCTTACCGACGCGGTCGAAAAACTGATTGGCACGGAGGCGTCGCAACCGGTTGCGACGTAACCTCGCATGACTCCTCTCAACAAAGTTCGCGTGCTGATCGTTGATGACTCGGCTTTCATGCGCAAAGTCCTGGAGACGATCTTAGTTTCCGATCCGCAATTGCAGGTGATCGGCCACGCCAAGGATGGCCGCGAAGCCATTGCGCTGGCCGAATCTCTCAAACCCGATGTCATCACCATGGACATCAACATGCCGCACATGGATGGTCTGCAGGCCACCGCGCAGATCATGACCGCCAACCCACGCCCCATCGTCGTCGTCAGTTCCGAATCTAAAGACGGTGCCGCGAGTACCCTCAAAGCACTTGAGCTTGGCGCAATCGAATTTGTCGCCAAGCCCAACAGCGCCATCGATCTCGATATGCAGAGCATTCGTGAAGATCTTTTACGCAAAGTGAAAATCGCGGCGAAGGTACGGGTGGTTCGAACTGCTTCGCGTTTGGCCGCCGCCTTGCAATCTACTCCGCAAAACGGCGCTGCGCCGATTTCTCGTCCCGCTCCAATCGTCAGCCGCGCTTCTTCATCGATCGCGGACCAGCGCTTCCCGGTCGTCGTTCTTGCCGCGTCCACTGGCGGACCTGCCACGGTAATGCGCCTGGCCCCCGGCTTCACAAAAGAATTTCCCGCTGCGGTAATTCTTGTGCAGCACATGCCAGCAGCGTTCACTACGCAATTTGCGGCGCAACTTGCTGAGTTCACCGAAATTCGCGTCAAGGAAGCCGAGTCCGGCGACACGATCCAACGCGGCTGTCTCTACATTTGTCCCGGCGCGCAGCATCTTCGCGTAAATCCGCTCGGCCGCGTGCAACTGGATTCTGTCAGCGGCCGCATTGGTGGCTACCTTCCGAATATCGACGTCACCATGGAGTCGGTCGCAGCATACGGCGGCGCGCTCTCCATCGCTGTCGTTCTCACTGGAATGGGCGCAGACGGCGCTCAGGGCGCAAAGGCCATCAAGAATGCCGGCGGCCACGTCATCGCGCAAGATGAAGCTACCTCCGTCATCTTCGGGATGCCCGCCGAAGCTATCAAACTGCACGCTGTCGATCAGGTTCTCGGACTCGATGACATCTACTCCGCAATCGAGAAGCGCGTCATCGCTCTCACGCGCGCCACTCCGGTAGGAGTGCGCTAATGAACTTCCCTCCGGCCGAAAAATCGCACCAGCCACGCACCGAGCAAATTATTTTGTTCCGAGTCAGCGGGCAGATTTTTGCAATTTCTTCCGCATCGGTGCAGGAAGTGCGCAGCGTGGACAACATCGCAGGCATGGCGCGAGATCTCCCAGAAAGCCATCTGAAAAAAGTTCGCCACAGCATTCGCCGCGGCGATCGCACGCTGTACATCGTCAATGCCGCGCTCCATTTCGGCCTGCAACCGCAACCGGCGGCATTGGTATTTTTTCTGCGCCGCACCAGGACGGCCCTGCTCATCGACGGCATCGACAAAATGACCACCATGACGCGGCTTCAGTCGCTTTCGCACGCCTTTCAGGGTGAAGAACGTACTTGGTATCGCGGACTCACCACCCTCGACCAGACCGTCGTTCCCGTAGTACATGCGGAAGGCTTTCTCTCGCTCGAAGAGTTGACGTTGCTCGAAGCCGCGCAAAGCTCCGCCGATACACGCTCGGCTTCCGTCGAAAATAACGGGGCACACGTACAATGACCGTCGCTCCCGAAACTGCGCTGCAATCCTTCGTTCTTCTTCGTCTCGGAGAGCGCCGCTTCGCGCTGCCGGCGTCGCAAGTCGCCGAACTCGTAGCGCCCAGCCGCATCTTTCGCTTTCCGCACAAATCGCCCGCACTCGAAGGCGTCATTCTGCGCCGCGGCCGCATGATCGCCATTTGCGACATCGCCGAACAACTCACCGGCAGCAGGCTCACCGCGCGCCGCTTCACGCTAATTGCCACGCGCAGGTACGAACGCCAGCTTGACTGGATCGCGATTCCCGTCAGCGGCGAATGTGAACTCATCAATGTGGACATGGTGCCGGCCAGCTCCAACGATTCTCCGCACGTGGATGGCTGGCTCTCGCACGGTGGCGAAGTCATCGAAGTCCTGCGTCTGTCGGCGCTCACTCCGGGCCCGGCGGAAACAATGTTGCCAGCGCCATTGCACGATTTCGCGCGGGTTTCAGGGTTTGTACTTACAAACCCTGATTCGAAAGAAGTCCGGTCATGAGTGCTTCCGGCCGCTCCGCCAAAATTCTCTTGATCGATACCAATGTTTATTTTTCCAAACGCCTCAGCGACGCGCTGAAGCGCGAAGGCTTTGAAGTTACCTGCAGCACTCAGCCCGCGTTTGCGCTCACCACGCTCGAATACGATGCGCCCTCCGCGATTGTCTGCTCCACCAACATGCGCGAAATGGGCGCGCTCGATATCGCGCGCATGATTCGTGCCGACGTCAAGAATTCCGCAATGCCCATCATCGCTCTCGGTGACGGCGGCCAGCGCGCGCTGATGGAAGCATTCCAGGCCGGCTGTGACGATTACATTGACCGCACTCGCCCGCCTGCGGTCATTGCTACTCACGTCAAAAATATCATCATCAGCAAAGCCGAAGGCTTTCAGCCCACGCAAATGCTCACGCAGTCCGACACCAGCCTCAGCGGAAGTCTTACTCATCACGATCTTCCCGGCGTCATGCAAATGCTTGGTCACGCGCACCAGACTGGCGCATTGCACATCAACTCCGGTGAAACTGACGCCTTGCTTTTCTTCGACGCGGGGGCGATCGCCCACGCTGAATGTGGCTCGCTGTTCGGCGACGAAGCCGTCATCCACATTCTCAAAAATTGTTTTCACAACAATTCCGGCGTTTACAAATTTGTTTACGGCTCAGCTTCCACACAGAGGACGGTTCTGCGTTCCGCTACCGATCTCATGATCGACGCCATGCGCGAGGTCGACGAATCTTCCCGCGACGACGCCGATCTCCAGCCAGCAGAATTGGCGCTGGTACAGGACCAATCTTCGGTCTTGCAGCAAGCTGACGGCACTGCGGCCGCACATTCTGACGAGTTTGCTGCTCCCGCGAAAACGGTCGAGGCTTCCACAGTTGTAAATGAAGAAGAGCGCCCTTCGCTCCTGCAGGAAGCGGATCTTGCCGCTATCACGCGCTCGAATGAGGATTCTTCCGCTGCGCAAACGGCTGACAATTCCGTTGTGCCCGGTGACGGGGAACAACTCGCTGGCGCACTACAATTCGACGTTTCAGTACCCGTACATCAAGACGACTTCTCCGCGATTAAGGACGCGCTTGACCGTTTTGCGAGCACCCACTCGAATGACTACTCCGCTGCCGCCGAAGCAACCGACAATCCAGATATCGCAACGTCACTGGACAACGCAGCGGAACCTTACACCTTTAACCAAGCTGCCGACGCGCCGGTAATCGCTGAATCCGCGCCACCGTCTCCCGTTGAAAACTCTGAAATCTCGGCCGCGGATGACCAATCGCTGGCCACACGTCCCGAGGAGGTGTCATGAGCGAAACCATGCCATTCCCACCCGCACCGGTGGAAACCGTCGCATCAGCGAAGCGGACGCCAACCGTCTATTTCATCGACGACAGCGCCACCATGCGCGAAGTCATTAAGATTGCCTTCCGCCGCGAGAATATTACCGTCATCACCGCGGGCGACGCCGCATCGGCGATCGCGCAGTTCGAACAAACTCCGCCCGACGCTGTCATCACCGACGTTATTATGCCCGATCAGGATGGCTACTCGGTCTGCAGCCAAATCAAACAGCATCCGCAATTCAGCGCGACCCCGGTGATTCTGATGTCCGGTGTCGTGAACAAAAGTGTCGCCGACAAAGCGGTTTCCGTCGGCGCCGATGAATTGATTCGCAAACCGTTTCAACCGCAAGACCTGATCGCGCGCGTCAAGAGTTTTCTCTCGCCGAAATCCGAACAGCCCGTCGCTCCAGCCGTCCCCGCGCCGCGCCCCTCAAGTTCGCACGCGCTCAACAATTTTTTCGCGCCACCGCCCGCGCCGACGCCGGTTCCCGTTGTTCAGGTCGCGCAAACCGAGTCGCGCGCCGAATCCGCCTGGCCGCGCGCGCTTACTGACGCTTTCACGCCGCAGCCCCACACTCTGCCGCAACCTTCTCCGCTATCACACAGCCAGCAGCATTCTGCTCCGCCTTCTCACGCACCAACACACAATTTCAATATCGCAACTCCCAATCGCCCGCAAGCTAGCGCCACCGACATCCAAAAACTCAAAACCGAAATTTCGCGCCTCGAACTCCTCATCAAGAAGCTGCAAACCGAACTACAGATCGAGCGCCAGTACAACCAAGCCCTCGAACTCCACGTAAAATCCCTAACGTCTATTGATTAGTTGGAAGTAAAGTAATCCGCGAAGAAACTTGCTGGGACACTGCTCCTATGAAACTCAAAAGACTTACAGAGATCATGGAGATAAACGGTGTTCGCGTCTACGCGCACTGGTCTGTGCTGGTGATAGGGACGCTTATACTATTAGGCGCCATCGAACGGCCAGTCGAGACGATTGCCGCATGGAGTGCGTATTTCGGTGTCATCCTTATTCATGAGTGCGGGCACATGATTGCCGCTCAACGAAAAGGGTGCGAGGTTTTCTCGATCGAGTTATACCCAATTCACGGTTTCGTTCGATTTCGATCTCCGTGGTCGCGTTACGACGAGGCTTTCATCGCGTGGGGAGGAGTGGCTGCCCAAACGGCGGTAGCCTTGCCACTCGTGATATTCGTGAGCATCTTTGGTTTTACCCGCTTCGATGCACTGAACGTAGCAATCGGGATCCTGGGCTACTATAGTTTGCTTGTCGCAGCCTTCAATCTGATTCCTCTTCGTTCCCTCGACGGCGCAACTGCGTGGAACCTGGTTCCAGAGCTTATCAAGCGAAATCGGAATCGTCGCAACAAACCGAAGCGAGTGGTCGGTTGGCGCGGTTGGTAACAGCCGGACATCATCTCCTAATCAAATCCAGCCATAACTCCACTCTCCGAATTATTGAACGTCCCTAAACACCTGGGCAACGGCCTCCGAGGCACTAACACCATTCCGGCCGTGATCCGTCATATCGTCGTAGCGATTCTGCGCGAGATTGGGATTCAACCTCTGACTGTATTCCGCGGTAATCTCCGCGCCCATCTGCTGCAGCAAATTGTTAACTTCCGCATTCAGATCCCCACCCCTAGCGGAGATTTGTTTGTTCAGATACGTCGCGGCAATTTGCTCAGCCACTTTGTCGGCCGTTTCATAGTAATGCTCCGAGATTCGCCGGTGGCCTTGCTCATGTTCGATTACGCGCTTCGCCGCGCCCTCTGCCACCCAAATGTTGATGGCAAGCTGCAGTGTGACTTTCACGTCGGTCACGGTGACCACACCGTGCGTCCCATCGACCATTTCCGTCCGCCCCTTCACGTTGGCGTTGGACACGAAATTGGAATCGCACTCCGCTTCTTCCCATGCCGCGAGCGGCGGCATATCCGCCGGAGGTGCGCTAGGGTCGAACGTATGCATGAAGAAAGCGACCGGGAGTTTGTCGATCGTCAGGCTTGGCGCTTGTTTGGCCGCCGGTGACGCAGACTGATGCCACATCGTCAACCCGGCCAACAGAACTATTCCCAACAACGCACAGAGCAAGATGTACTTACGCAATGGCAAACGCTCTCCGTTTTCCGGTTGCTAGAGTCTAGTCTTGCATCACCTGGCAATTTCTCGGGCAATTCGGATCACCGCATCGGCGCTTCGATCAATGTCGTCTTCGCTAGTCGCCCAAGATGATACGCTGATCCGCATCGCCGTCTTCCCATGCCAAACTGTTCCTCCGCACCAGCAAGTACCCTCTTCCTGCACGCGCCGAATCACTTCCAGCGTCTCATCCGCCGCACCAAACGACACCATCGCCTGATTGATCACGACGTCGTTTAAAATCTCGTATCCCTCCGCGCGCAACTTCTCCGCAAACCGCGCCGCCAGCGCGCAAGTCCGCTCAATCAAGTCACACAGCCCCACACGCCCCAGCGATTTGAGCGCCGCCCAGACCTCAATGCCGCGCGCTCGCCGCGATGCCTCCGGCACATGATTCATAGGCTCCCGCAGCGCGCCTCCATGAAGATAGGCCGCCGAGATGGTCATGGCGCGGCGCAGCGCCATTCCATCGCGTACCATCACAATGCCGCTGTCGTAATTCACGTTCAGCCATTTGTGCGCGTCCGTGGCCCAGGAATCCGCCAATTCAAATCCGCGCGTCAATTCCGCATACTTCGGTGAAACGCCCGCCCACAACCCAAACGCACCATCCACGTGAACCCACGCTCCCGCCGCGCGTGCCTGTTCGCAGATTTCCGCCGCAGGGTCAAACGCGCCGCTATTCACATTCCCTGCCTGAATGCACACGATGCTCCGATTCGAAAGAGGCGGCAATTTTTCTGCGCGCATTCTTCCCTGCGCGTCCGCTTCCACAACCGTCACCCGGTTGCGCCCAAATCCTCCCAGGCTTAAGGCTTTCTGCACCGAAGCATGCACTTCTTCGCCAACCACGATTTCTACTGGCGGCGTGCCGAACAGTCCGTCATCTTCCACGTTCCATCCTACGCGCTTCAATATCGCAGAACGCGCCGCCAGCAGCGCCGTAAAATTTGCCGCGGTCGCGCAAGTCACCAATCCCCCCTCGCACTCCGCTGGCAGCCCCAGTAATTCCCTAACCCAGCCAAGAACTACGTCTTCCAGTTCCGCTCCCACCGGTGACATGACTCGCAAAGCCATGTTCTGGTCCCAGGCGCTGGCCAGCCAGCTTGCTGCCGCCGCTGCCGGCAGCGACCCGCCGATGACGAAACCGAAATACCGGCCACCGGTGGTTGCCACCGTTGCTGGCGATCCAATTTCGTCGAGCAGCGCAATCACTGTCTGCGGATCGCAAGCTTCGTTTGGCATTGGTTCACGAAACTGCTGAAGCGCGCCGACTGCCAGCGTACCCGGGCTTACGCGGCGCTCGTTTACGGTCGCCACGTAGCGGCGGGCGCGCTCCGCCGCATTTGCCAGCAGTTGTTCCACTTTTGCAGACTCAAAACGCGACGCCAATATAGTCACAACAAACTCCTCGCAACGCGGCGAACAGGATTCATTCCGCGCACGAGTCGCAGCTTACGCTCTCCTCGATACCTGAAAAAGAGCCGAATTGTCAGGTTGACGGGATAGGGGATAGGAGCGGGCGAAACTGCCCTCTGTTGCCCTCTTCGTCAGTTTCGCTCGGCGAGGTTCCGCGCATGCGCTTTAGCTTTTCACTTTTCGCGAGTCTGTTTTCTTTTTTGGGGGAAGCTGAAAAGCACAATTCGGGTCGCGTATGTTCGACACGATATGCCAGCACGCTATGCGCCAAGGGAACCCATTGAATCTAAAATAGGTTGTCCAGCCCTCTTTTCTAAGCCGAGAGAATTCGGTAGGTTTCTCTTTTCTGACGATCCGCGTTTCAAATGCTCACGTACAGATGTGATTTTCGTAAGTTCGACTTGCTCCGTAACATGTCCGGTAACGGCTTTTATCACAGTCCAGCTTCGAGCTCCGCCCAATTCTAAAAAGGACTTGACAGTAACTACCTCAGTAGTAGGATGACATACGATAGTAGTAGGGAGCAATATGCCCGAACCCAAATTAACGAAGCTCGAACTTCAAATCATGGAGG
>WNEZ01000358.1_pt1 | contig 46379 bp, 36 predicted proteins | sample 5400521 | NCBI WGS metagenome assembly WNEZ01 (sample SAMN13153339, study PRJNA577476) | soil metagenome | isolation source: 120 cm saprolite under Douglas fir tree site 2 hole 1 replicate 1 | place: USA:California | collected 2015-04-18
CGGACGCGCAGGGCGTCGAGTTCCGGGTCGGCCCCGCCGAGCGGCTCCCGTACGACGACGGCTATTTCAGCGCGGCAACGATGTTCGACGTACTCGAGCATCTTGTCGACCCTGGCCAGGCGTTGGGCGAGATCGCTCGCGTACTGACGCCAGGAGCCCTGTTCCACATTGCGCTACCACTGGAAAGACAGCCACGAACCATCTATCACCTGATCGGAGCTGGAACGCGCTGGACGGCCAAGCTACGTTACGCGGGCCACATCCAAGCCTTCAGCGAGGACGACTATCGGGGGCTCGCCACTGAGCATTCGCTGCCGGTAATCCGCGTGCGTTGGAGCTATCAATACCTGTTCTCGCTCATAGACGTCCTTTACTTCTCCTACTTCCAGAGGCGAGGTGGCATGACGACGTCGGCGGAGGACTACGTCACCACGCGGCGAGGCTGGGGCGCAGCGCCAATGCGCTTGGCGTGGAGCGCCTTCAGCGCGCTCGGGTGGTACGAGGCGCGTGCTTTCCGGTGGACGCGCGGAGCCTGCGGGCATTTCACCTGCCGAAAGAAAGGCTGAAGTCGCTCCGTTTGTGAGCGGAACCGTCGACGCGGCAATGCGCGTAGGAGTGGGTTCGATACGTCTAGTCGTCGCCGGCGTGCTGATCGTGCTGGCCGCGTGGGTCGTCCGCTGGCAGGTGCTGTGGCACGGCCTCAGCGGATCCGACACTGCCTACCACCTGCACCTTGCGCACTGGGTCGCAGATTCATTTCCGGTTCTGAACTGGTGGTATCGCTGGGATGCCATGGGGGTTTCCTACCGCGAGGGCTACCCGCTGGTGCCGAGTTGGCTTACCGTCGCGCTGGCGCAGCTCAACGGCTTGAGCCTGGATCACGCCATGCAGGTGATCCAGTTCGCGATCAACCCGTTGTGCGCGATCGGCATCTACGCCTTCTGCGCCTGGCGGTTGGGACGCCCGCTCGTTGGTCTCGTCGCGGGAATCCTGTACCTGCTCAGCCCGATCGTTTACACGTTCCTGCTCGACTGGGGCTTCTACGCCAGTCAGATGGGCACCGTGCTCGTGATGCCGGCGCTCATAGCCATCGACGTGTTTTGCGACGAGTGGCAGGCCGGGATGTCGGGCTGGCGGTACCGCCTCAGCGGACTCTCCGCGCTGCTCCTGATCACGTTGACCGGTTTGGTTTCGCCCACCATTGTTGGCGCGCCGCTCGCAGCGATCGTCGCCTACACGGTGGCGGTGCGCGGCGGATGGCAGCGCCAACTCCGCTGGCTCTTTGTCGTAACGCCTCTATTGGGTTTGGGCTGGCTTGCGATGGCTGCGTTCTGGGCCGGCCCTCTAAACGACTACCTCGGCCTGATTGCATCTCGCCACCCAGCGGCGGAATACAGCCCCCTCCTCTTCCCACACTGGGACTTCGATCGCATGCTGCAGCTGCAGCCGATTCGCGCAACTCATGTCGAGGACCAGGCGTCCTTCGTGCCCGCAGTATGGGTCCCCGCCGTGGCAGGAGCGGTCGCCGTGTGGGACCGACACGTACGGCTTTGGTTGGTGCTGGCATTCATCGGCTTTGTCATCACGTCGGTGGCGTCATTCGATCAAATCCTCTACCGGACCCCGATTCCAACCCTGCTCAACAACCGCACCGGGATGACGTTGGTGGACTTCGCGGTCCCCATCTTGGGTGGTTTCGGATTGATGGCAACGTTGCCGACGGCGGCCGGTTTCCTGATGCGCCGGCTTCATTCGCCTCGACTCGCCCACATCCTGGTGGGTGCGGCGCTGAGCTTGATTGGCCTGGCGATCACGAGCATCGACGTAGGCGCCAATTTCGCCGGCGCGCGAGATGTCTGGGCGAGGCACCTGCCGGATCCGTGCGCGAGCGTCGGCACCAACTCGCTGTGCCAGAGCGCGGCCTTGTCAACCACTTTCAACGTGTTCGAGCTTCAGGCGGCGTGCCGGGGCTCTGATCGCTCACTGCGTCGCGAGGTGCCGATCTGCGCCGCACTCAGGGACATCGACTCGCCCACATGGGATGTGGCTAACGATGCGGTGATCTCCGAGACGGTGGCAGATTGCAGGTCGGGCTCAAATGACAACGTCTGCTCAGCGCGGTATCAGACGTTTGCGGAGCAGGTGCTCGATCCCGGCCAATGGCGGAGTGTGCAGGTTGGTTGCTTGCTGTCCGGTTGCCAGAAGCCACCTGCTGCGGTCCTATTCCCCACTCCACCGCAGCGGGCCGTGTTGGACGCCCACTCGGGCCAGTTGTTGAAGGCGTTTCACGACGTCACGGGCGGAGGCCAGTTCTACATCTACAACTTTCAGGACATCTCCTCGCCCGAGCTGTCCGATTACATGAAGAGCACGATGCTCGAAGCCACCGGCACCACGATCGCGAAGTCGGAGCTGGCTGCCATCAGCGGTGCTGATGCGGCGGTACTCGCCGCCAATCCGGCGGTGGAGCCGGATTACGTGGCGATGGGGTGGCAGAAGGTTCACTCCGAGCCGCTCGTCTATGCACCGCTGCAGCCCAGTGGGCTCGCAGCCGAATGGCCCGCAGCCAACACAGTCCTAGTGATAGGGAAGGTGCCGCTCACCAATTCCCGCCCTTACAACGACATCTTCGAGAAAGCGACTGGCGGAATGATCCCCTTTGAGTCGGGCTGGCTCGTACGCGCTCGCTCGCCCTACGTCGACGACTACACGGACAGTGAGCTTGCCGGTTACTCGTCGTTGCTGTTGCTTGGCTACCAGTACCACGACGCCGGCACCGCCTGGCAGCGACTGGACAACTTTGCGCGCAACGGTGGGCGGCTCTATGTCGAGACCGGCTGGCAGTTCACCGATCCCGATTGGAACGCGTCCGGCTACCCGGTGCTGCCGGTCAGCGGTTTGAAGTGGGCGGCTCTTGACCCGCGAGCAGCGGTGATCGTGAACGGTGCGGAGGACCCCTCTTTCGGAGCCTTGACCTACCAGGGTGGCGGTTGGGGGGCAAGCAGCGCCGGAGGCGTCCGACAAGGTGCCGACCCGCTGGTGAGCGTCGGCGGACGTGTGGTCGTTGCGCGCTGGTCGGTTGGGCGAGGACGGGTGCTGTGGTCCGGAATGAACCTGATTTCACACTCGGACGTCTCGAAGTCGGCCGGCGAGGACGCTTTCGTGACCAGCCAGTTCGCCTGGCTCTTCGAGCCCTCCGCTGGGTCTTCTGCGAAGGCGTCCCCCATCGATCCGACCTGGGTTGGGGACGACGAAGCCCATCTCGTCTTGTCGCCGAACTCGGGACCCACTTCAGTGCTGTTCAAGGAGTCGATAGCGCCCGGATGGTCTGCCGAGCTGCGCTGGCCGGGCGGCTCTCGAAGCGTGACCATTCAACCCGCGGAGATGGACTTCATGCTCGTGCGACTCGACTCGGTCCCGGCCGGCTCCATGCTTGTCTTCCGTTACGGGGCGACGTCGCGGGTCTACCTGTGGTGGGCGGTGTCCGCAGTTGCCCTGGTTCTACTGATGGTTTGGGTGGGCGCGCCGGCGCCCTACCGATGGGCATGGGTTCGCGTGAAGGGCATCACCGGCCGTTTGCGGGAGCGAATGCGCTCGAGCTGGGACTCGGAATGAGCCGCCTCCACGCTATGCGGAGGGGATTCCGCAACTGGTTCCTGCCCAGCCTGCTTGGGTATTTCGCCATATCTCTGGGAGAGCGCGCGCCTCGATTCCTGCGGCCGCTGCTCGACCTTCATTTCACACTGCATACGCGGCAAGGGCCGAGGATCCGTGCTCGCTTGCGCGACATCGGCCCTCCAGCCGAAGTGTTCGGCCTTGATGAATACGACGATTCCGAATTTGACTGGGCGGGGCTTCGCTATGTCATCGACGTGGGCGCTCACATCGGCGCCTTCACACTCTGGGTGGCCGCGCGCGGGCCTGCCTGTCGGGTCTTTGCAATCGAGCCCAACCCCGAAGCCATGGGGCTACTGAGTGAAAACGTCGAGCGGGCCGGCCTGGGTCGGCGCGTGACCGTGCTCGAGACCGCCGTGGCAGGTGCGTCGGGCAGGCGCGAGCTCTCGATCACCACGATGTCACCAAGTGCAACCCTGCTTCCCGTTCGGCAGCGTTCGGGTGCCCGGGCCGTCGCCGCCATCACAATGGCGGAAGCCATCGCAGAGAGCGGCTTTCCGCAAGTGGACCTGCTCAAGGTCGACGTGGAGGGGGCGGAGGAGGAGATCTTCGGCGAGCTTCAGCCGGAGGTGCTCGCATCCGTGCGAGCGCTACTGATCGAGTGTCATCCGCCGGCGGCCACCGGGCTCGCCAACCTGATCGAGCCTGTGCTTTATGGTTCCGGCTTTACGGTTTCCAGGCGGCCGAAGAAGTCACACGCGTTGCTCATCGGCCGGCGCCAGGCGGCGGGGCAGGAACGAGGGATGGCGAACGGACTGGCGTGAGCCGACCCGTCCGGCTGCGCCGCGCGCCAGCGGCGGCAGGAGCTTGAACGCGATCAGCTGGGCAAAGATGCCCAGGTTCCAGATCGGACCCCAGGGCAGCGAGCTGAAGAACACGAACCCGTAGAAGGGATAGGCGTTGAAAGTCGCTGCTCGCTCGATCCGGGCGTGTCGCTCCAAAAGAGCGTCCAGGTCCGCGGGCGACACGTGGTCGTGGTCCGCATTGTGGCCGATGAACCTCATGACAAGGTTCTCGGGATTGGCCTCGACCACGACACAGACGCCACCGTGAGCGACTACTCGTAGCGCCTCGGCCACGACAGCGTCCCGGTCGGCGACATGGTGGAGCACGTCCTTGAGGACGACCGCATCGAAGCTCTTGTCCGCGAACGGCAGCCGCGACACATCTGCGCGGACCCATGCCGTCCGTTTGAGGGTACGGCGGGTAGGCGATCGCAAGTCTGCCATCACAAGTCCCGCGGAACCGGGTAACAGATCGAGCAGCTCTTCGCCGACGCCGCCATCGCCGGCCCCGAGGTCAAGCACGCGTCGCGGCTCGCTGTTCATCAGCTTTCGCAACTGGGCCGCTAGCGCGCGGCGTTGCAGTTTGATCCAGGGATCGTCCGGGTCGGCGGTGTGCAGAACCCGGTGGGCGACCCAGTACACGAAGGGCTCGCTCTCTGGCATCACCGTGCGGTCAGGTAGCGCCAGTAAGCGTTTGCATCAGAACGCCGGCCCGGTCGAACCAACGACGATGCCGCAAGAGCGGCGAGCCGGGTCGCCGCACCGAGCTTGAGCAGCAATCGTGCAGCCCCGGCCCGCAGGCCCAGTGGACCCGCACCCTGGTGCTTGAGGATGAAACGTAGGTAGCTTCGGTAGTACGCGGAGATTGCGGCTTGACGATTCATCATCAGGCTGCGCTCGCCTATGTGCGTGACGAGGCAATCTGGTGCAAGGGCAACTTGCCAGCCGGCCTGGCGCGCGCGGAAGCACCAATCGACATCCTCACCGAACAGGAAGAAGCCTTCGTCCAACGGACCGACTGCTTCGTACGCCTCGCGGCGAATCATGAGGCAGGCGCCCTTCAGCCAGGCCGACGGCCTGAGCGCGTGTGGTTCTCGTTCGGCGGTGGCGCCACGTGACCGGGCGATGAATAGCCACGCGTAGCGCAGGCCAGTGAGGTCGAGGAAGGCGCGAAGCAGGCCCGGGTAGAGCCGGTAGGCGCTGGGCTGCGGCGTTCCATCTGCGTTCAACAGCTGGCCACCAACTGCGGCGACGTCTGCGTGGAGGTCGAGCAGTTCGGCCATCGCGTCCACGGTCGCTTCGTGAACGATGGCATCGGGGTTGAGCAAGAGCAGGTAGCGGCAACGCGCCCGGCGAAGTCCTTGATTGCAAGCGGCCGCGAAGCCTACGTTGGCGGAGTTGAAGATCCATTCCAGTCCGCTTCCGAGTGCCGTGCGCCACAATCTCCGGCCTGCTTCATCCTGACTGTTGTCGACGACGATCACCTCGCAACGCACTTTGGGGGTGCGTGCTCGTAGCGCCATGACGCAATCGATCACCAGCTCGTAGGAGTTCCAATTGACGATCACGGCCGAGACCTCGCAGGCAGACGTGTCCGTGCTCACCGCTCCCGCTTCCAATAGGCGCCTGTCCAGTCGATGCGCACGATGGGCTCGGTGATGTGGTGCTCGGCTCTGTAGTCGTCGACAGCCTGGCGACACGCTGGGAGCCGCTCGTTTCCGTAGTCATCCACGATTACGTAGCCACCGCATTCGAGCTTGGCGTACAGGTGGTTCAGCGCCAGCATGGTCGACTCGTACATGTCGCCATCCAGCCTCAGCAGGGCGAGCCGCTCGACGGGAGCCGACGGCAGTGTGTCGCGAAACCAGCCCGGGAGGAACCGCACCTGCTCGTCGAGCAGCCCGTAGCGTTCGAAATTGGCCTTCACCTCGTCCAGGGATATGACCAGCGCCCGCGCCACGTGGTGCTGGTCGCCGGCGTCAGCCGGGTATCGACTCGGATCTGGAGCCGGCAGGCCTTGAAAAGAGTCCGCTGCCCACACTATCCGACCGGAGTCCCCATGGACCTTGAGAGCTGCGCGCATGAAGATTGCAGCTCCGCCCCGCCAGACCCCCGCTTCGAGAAGGTCACCCGGTACCTCGGACTGGACGATGTCCGCGATACATTCCTGGAGGTTGTCGAGACGCTTGATGCCGATCATGGTGTCGCCGCCGAGTGGCCAGTCGCGACCTTCGGCACGCTGCGCGGCCGGGATTCGGCGGATCAACGCCAGCCCGGTCAGGTTGAGCAATGCGCGAACCGGCCCGTAGAGCGCTCGGCGAAGAAAGCCTTGGCCGATAGGCTCGATCAGGGAGAGAGTGGGTCCCGCATCGAGCGCCGTAAGGCTGCGCTTCAGGAGGTCGAGGTAAAGGGATTCGACCGAACCAGGCTGGCCTCGCATTATTGGGTCGCGGGCGGGCTTCACGCTGTCGCAGCCTCCATCGCGTCTCCAGCCGGTTCGGGCAGAACCCATCGATGGGCGAACGTCCATAGCGCGAACAGCCAGGCGATCATCAGCAGGGTTCCGCCGTAGTCGTGAGCGATCAGCGCCGGGACCGTTCCGGCGGCGGCCGCGATCAGCCCGACCAGCCCAATCCGCAGCAGGTTCATCACGATCGTCCCGAGCACTCCGATCAGGACCACCTGGGCGCGTGCTTCGAGGGGGTATCGACCGCGGAGCCCGGCCATCAGGCTGATCCCAAGAAGGACTGCGCTCTGCCAGCCGACACAGTTCCACGTGACCTGGATTGCCGCTGGACCGGCGGCACCCCAGACGAGGAGCCGACTGCCGTCGACGGCAGCCGGCAGCCCGACCGAACGCAGCAGGCCAGCCGCCAGCCGGACCTCAGCCGGCGCGACTGAAGCCAGCGGCTGATCGATGCCGAGCATCGCAGCCCACGCAGCCAACAGATGGTCAAACGTTGTCACCAGCGGCAACAGCAACAAGATTCCCGCGGCGGCGATCAGAAGACCGCCATTAAGACGGCTTCGATGCGTCACGGACGCACCTTGCGCGGTCGGTGCCAGCGGGCGATCGCGATCGGGAGCAACACCCCCAGGACAAGCAGGGGAAGGACCCGCTCGGGCGCCAAGATCGTGGCCGTGGTGGAGATGTTGGTCGGGTGATTGGAATCGTTGAAGAGGAGGTTCTCAGTGCCGCTGCTCGTGGTCCCCGACACCTGGAGGCAGAGGAACGCCCCGCCGGGGATCGTGACGGCACCGGCTGACGCGGGGGAGGTCACTGCGGTTCCGCCGTTGCCAGGGAAGTCTGCCAGAGCGACGGACCAGGAGATGAGGTTGGTCAGGCCGGTTGGCGCTAAGCACGGAGTGATCAGGCTGTAGTAAAAGGTGATCGTCGCGTTGATGGTCTGGCCCCCGGTGCTTGAATAAGTAAACGTGTAGGCGGTGCCGGCCGGCACGGTTTGAGCGGTTGGGTTGGACTGGGTCTCCGACCAATTGAACGCTGTCACGAGCGTGGTGTAGGCGACGCTTTGCTGGCTTGCGTTCGGGGCTGTGGTCTGCAGATGGCAGTCTACTAACCCACAAGTGTTGGAGCTCTGCAGCCAGAACGTAGAACCTGCAGCCTCGACCCCAGGAGCCCGCAATCCCCCGAACACGGACAACAGCAGTACGAGGGCGAGCGCGCCGATGACCACCCAGCCGACGCGGCGCGGCCGCAGTGCCGGCGCCGGCGCAACCTCGACGTGGCTCACGGGGGGGCCTGGAGTCCCACCACCTGAGCGGGGCCGCGAACCTGGGCCGCGGAGCCAGTGGCGGATGCGACGCAGGTGTCGGACCGGGTCGGTGATACGCCCAGACTTCGGGGTTCGGAACCACGGTCCCTCGTCTTTCTCGAAGAGGCCCTTGACGGAGGCCCAACACTGGAATGGCACCAGCAGGAAGGAGACGATCAGCGCGCCAGGCACGCCGAGGAAGTCTTTCGCCGGCGCTTCCTCCAGGATCAGACCAGCCAAATTCATCAGGGGCAAGGCGATGAGGCTCGAGAACACCAGCGACCAACCCAGGAGGGAAGTCCATTCGGGGACGTGCGAGCGCAGAACGATTTCCGACAGCAGCCAACTTGTGGTGCCCCCGACGAAGAGGGCCGACTGCAAGTAGTAGCCCGAGTAGTAGAAGAGGAACTCCAGCTTCTCCAGCCCGGAGATGCGGCGCGAACGTAAGACCGGCCCGAGAAAGCGGCGCACGTTGTGCGTGTGACCCTCAGCCCAACGCATGCGCTGGCGCGCAAGTCGGAGGAACGTAGCGACACACTCGGCAGGCGCCTCTGCGTACGGTGTGTACGCGACCTTGTAGCCGCGCTCGTATAGGCGGAGCGTGAGCTGCCAGTCTTCGGTCAGGCTGTGGCCCCACCCGATCTCCCGCAGCACGTCGGCGCGGATCATGTAGGCGGTGCCCGCAACCATCTTGAGCGAGCCCATCGCCTCCTGAAAGACTCGGTCCACCATATAGCTGCCGGCGTACTCCGCGCGGACTGCCTCGGTCAGCCAACTCTCGCTCTTGTTCAACACGTGCCACTGGTAGCTCTGCACGGCAGCCACCTGGGCGCGAGGCACCGTCTTGCCGTCCTCGTCCACGAGGTAGAAGGCAGGCAGGAAGCGCTGAATCGAGTCAGGGAAGGGCACCGAGTCCGCGTCGAACACGGCGACGAACTCAGCCCGCGAATCGGTCTCGGCAAGGGCCATGGACAGCGCCCCGCCTTTGAAACCGGAGCGACTCGTGCGGTGGACAATCTTGAGCCCGGGCCGGCCCTTCCAGCGCTCGAGGATCTGCGCCGACTCGTCTGTCGAGTCGTCGACTAGAACAATTTCGTAGTTACGGTAGTCAAGCGCGGTGCAGGCTTCGAGCAGGCGCTCGATGACGCGCTTCTCGTTATATGCCGCCACGTGGATTGACACGAACGGCTCGTAGCCGAGGTCCATGTTGCCGTTCCCGTTGCGATTCCTGGCCTTGCCGTTCCCGTTGCCGTTGCCGTTCGTGCGCCGCGCGATGCGCCCAGTGCCTTTGCCGTTGCGGTTCCCGTAGTGGTTGTTGCCGTTGCCATTGCCTGCGGTGAGCACCGCGCCCAAGACGACGGTGATAGTCGCCACGTAGTAGCGAACCGAGTAAATGAAGAAGGCTGAGCCGAGCAGCAATGCGATGAATGCCAAGACAACTCCGAGCCAGGAGGCGACATCCGCAGGGAGGGGCTGCGCGCGAACCACGACGGCGCCCCGCACCACGGCCAGGAATGGCAGCTCCGATGCTGCAACCCCCACGAGCAGGAGCAGCCTGCCAACGACGCTCCATATCGAAACCGCTCGGCCGGGCTTTTCGCCCAGCAGGTTTCTGAGCGGATCCGGAAACGACATTCGGCGGGCAGCCCTATCGCGTCGGCGTCGAAACGATGGATGGGGCGTCCTGGACGAGTTTGGCCGTATACGAAGGGATCGGTGACGCTGCCCTCATCCTGGCCCGATCCCGGTGACAAGAGCCCGGACTCGGTCTGCCATGGCCAAAGTCTACTTACGGCTAGTTAGAAGTCAGGGAGCCGCAACTGGTGCTGCGACCGCTGCCGCACAGCCGCGCTGGTGGCACACCATGCCGAGGCTTCCAAGCCGCACGTCGCTCACGCCCTCAGCCCGGAGGTACCCCTCCCGACATCGGGAGGGGTGTTGGACAGACGGGGCTGAGCTAAACCCTTCTCAGGCGGTCCAAAAGTCGCCGACCGGAATTTGTGTTTCTGATGACCCATCCAGAGACTAGTGGTCGTGGGCTTGAGCTCAGTTGGGCGCGGTCGGGTCCTGCTGCGCACGTGGGCAGTAGATCCAGGGCTGTCAAAAAATGCATTGCCGATAGGTTGGGCCGCATTCCTGACCTTTCTGATCGCCGGCCCTTGGCTTGCACCCGGCTACATATTCGGCACCGACTGGCCGGGTCCCCGTCGGTTTGACTTTCCCCAAGACCTATCGAGTTCGGCTCTGCTGCAAGCCGCCCTCGCCATAGTCTCTCGCCTGCTTTCAAGCGAGGTGACGGGAAAGGTGTTGATTCTGACCCTTCTGTTCGTGGCCGCCTTAACTGCGTATCGAGCCGTCCCAAGCGGCGGCTTCATCCCGCGGGCGGCCGCGTCCGTCGTCTATTTGTTCAACCCTTTCGTCTTCGGGCGCCTTCACTACGGCCAGCTCTTTCTGCTTGCGGGTTATGCGGTCTTGCCCTGGGTGGCGGTCCGGCTTCGCCGCTTGCTTACCGAGCCCGGTGTGGCCACGGCTCTCATCGCGGCCGTGAGCCTGGCCGTGCTTGGCATCTTGAGCCTCCACCTGTTTCTGGTCGCTGGCGTTCTTGCTGCATCGCTCTTCGTGACGTATGCGCTCATTGCGAAAGACAAGGTCGCGTACCTCAAACGCTTGGTTCCCTTCCTTCTCCTCACCGCGGGAACAACCCTCGTCGCCAGCTCCTACTGGGTGATCCCGGTGCTCATGGGGCGCGGGCCCGAAGGATCCGTGATCGGCGGAATTGGTTCTGGAGACCTGATCGCGTACGCCGCGATCCCGGATTCACACCTGGGCCTTTTGCCAAACCTCCTTGGCCTCTACGGCTTTTGGGCCGAAGGCACCGGCCGATTCGCTTCTATGAAGAATTTCGTTCCCTTGTGGCCAGTCGCTCTTGCGATCCTTTTATTTATAGGGGCTGTTGGCGCCGGCGCCGCCTTGAAGCAGCGCCGAGATCAGCTTGCGCCGTGGGTAGCCGGTTTGCTCGTTGCCGGCGCGATCGCCCTAGTTCTGGAGGCTGGGATCTCGCAACCTCTGACCTCGGTACTGGTTACGTGGCTCGATGCGTTCCCCATATATAGAGGTATGCGAGACGCCGGCAAGTGGGCAACCCTCCTTGCGCTTGTCTATTCGCAGCTGTTCGCCTTAGGGGCGGTTGCCATCCTCGATTGGATTCGCAACTCGAGACGCCTTGCGATCACTCAAGAGTGGCTTCAGCCGATCGCCACGGGTCTCCTGATCGCATTCCCGCTCTATTACGGCAATGGGCTGCTATTCGGAATGCATAGCGAGATCAGGCCGTCGCAGTACCCATCGGGTTGGTATGCAGCGGATCGGGTCTTGGCAGCCGACAGTCATCCGGGCCGCACGCTGTTTTTGCCTTGGCACGAGTACATGGCCATGTCGTTCGTTCGAAATCAGAACCGAGTCATTGTCGAACCCGCCACGAGCTTCTTCTCCACAAGCATGTTGACGAGCGCAGACCCGCAAGTGCCGGGGATTGTTCCGCCCAGCAACCCAGATCAAGATGCGATCTCAAGCCTCGTGCGGGATGGCGGTCAGGGGCACTGGGCGGAGGTGCTCGCGGGCCGAGGCGTCAAATACGTTCTTCTTGCTCGTGAGGTCGACTGGAGCTCGTATTCATACCTCGACGGGCAGCCCGGGTTGGTAATAGTTGCCGACTACGGCTCGATCGTTCTATACCGCAATGAGTTCATGAGGTGACGACCTTTGCAAAGAGCTGTTGATAAGTGTGTAGACATCGACGAGTAGGGCTAACCTGCCGCGGAGCTCTACAAGATCGAGATCATGACGTTTGCGATTGGAACACCAATTGGCACTCCGCAAAAACGGAGCCCCCCAGAATTTCGTATCCCGCAATAACTTAACGCTCAATGGGTTGACCTTCTGGACGGCTGCTTGTTAGGGTGGCCAGGCTTCCGACTTCTGGAACGTCATGCGTTGTACTTGCTAACGCGGTCGTCGACAAACCATCGGCCAAAGGGGGCTCCTAATGAACTTGAAGAGGTCGACTCTTCTCCGCTACACGGCACCAGCGGCCATAGTCGCCCTGGTTTTGGGGTTCTCGTTGGTGATCCCAGCGGCGGCAGACAACGACGAAAACGACAACAACCAGTGCGGCTACGGCTACGGCAATGGCCACGAAGACAACGAGAGCCAGCAGGGCGAGAACCACGAGAGCCAGCAGGCCGAGAACAACGACGAGCCTTGCGGTGAAGTCAATGGTGATGAGGACGGCAACCACGGCGCGGACAAAGGCGACAAGGCCGACAATGCTGACAAGGGTGATAACAGTGTCGTCACCACAGCCAGCACAGCCAGCCACGGTGGTAACGGTGGTGGGCACAGTGGCGACGGCAAGGGCAAGAAGGGCGGCGGAGACGACTAGGCCGAGCGCAGCGTAGCCAAACAAACACCAATACGCGGAATTCACAATCGGAGCCTCGGGTCCCACACCTCAATGGGTCTTGCGACGGGTCAGGCCAGCTCCGTTGGCTCATGGGGGCAGCGTGACAAGGTCATTCAGAAGGACAGGAGCCTTGCGATGGCGGGGCTCCTACGCGTGGCTCCGTAGCGAACGAATCCTCACTCACAACCTCATCGTGGGTGGCGGCACGATCGCGGCCGGCGTACTTGGCGTCGCATTCCAGGCGCTCATCTCCCACCGCCTGAGACCAGTCGACTACGGTGCTGTGTTCGCCGTCGTGACCATGATCACATTGATCGGCCTCCCGGCCAGTGCGCTGACGTTGCTGATGGCCAGAGAGACCAGCCGGGACCGGGCCAACGGCCAGCGCCCCCAGAGCGCAGCTCTGCTCCGCACAGGCAACCGTGCACTGTTGTTAGGCGGCCTTGCGTTCGCAGCCCTCTTCGCGCTTGCCGCGCCCCTACTGGCCAGATTCTTCGACGTTCCGCTCCCACTGCTGTGGGCCGCCGCTGCAGGAATGCCATTCGGGTTGGCATTGCCCCTCTTGCTGGGAGCATTCCAGGGCGAGCAGCAGTTCCTCACGTTTGCTGTCCTGTCCACAGGCCAGGCCGGCCTGAAGCTGCTCGCTGCGCTCGCCCTCGCGATTGCATACGGACCGCTTGGAATCATTGCCGGCATCTCGCTGGCTACGGCGCTGGTCTATGTGGCGGCCCTCTGGATGCTCCGGCGCAAGTTGTCGATCAGGCCAAGACTGCCATGGCTACGCCCCGCCGCGACGTACCTGGCGGTCATCGTGCCAAGCACTCTAGCCTTGGCTGTGCTTCTGAGCTCTGACGTGCTGCTGGTGAAGCACTTCTTTACGAGTAGGGCAGCTGGTGAATATGCGGCCGTCGCTGCCATTGGGCGCGCGATCTTTTGGGGAGCGACCGGAGTTGCGAGCGTGCTCTTCCCCAAGATGATTTACCGCGAATCACAAGGCTCGAGCGGCTCTCCGCTCTTCACCGCGTCGATGGCCCTGGTCGTCATCGGCGGTCTTGCCGGTTTGGGATTCCTCTCGTTTGGCTCTACCTGGCTACTCATCGCGTTCGCAGGCAATGCATATGCTGATGCGGCGCAATACCTCCCCTGGTACGCAATCGGGATGACCTTGCTTGGTGGCGTTGCCGTTCTGATTGCGACCTATCAGTCGAGAGGCGCGCCTGGTTTCTTGGCGGTCCTACTGCCACTCACATTGCTCGAGCCGGCCACCCTCCTTGTGTTCCACGCGAGCCTGACCCAAGTCATAGTCGCGGTCGATATTTCGATCGCGGCCGTGCTTATCGCCCTTGGATCGCTGTATTGGTGGCAGGAACGAGCCCGTATCGCCGTTAGTACCCATGACGAAGCGCTCGGATCCACGTCGTCGTACTTCGCTCAGGCTGAGGTCAACAGATGAGTGTCGAAGTCGAAAAGCTCCAGAAACGCCAGCCGGCCGAACCTCGGCACAAACGCCTGCCGCCGGTGCAGCTGTCGGTCATCGTGCCTGCGTACCGAGAGGGTGGTCGCATTTACGACAATCTGACGCGCCTGCTCAGCGAACTGGACAAGCTCGACTCGACATATGAGGTAGTCGTTGTGTCCGATGGCAATACGGACACGACCGTTCGCGAAGCCAGACGGGTGAAGTCGCCTCGGGTACGCGTGTTCCACTACCCCATGAACATCGGCAAGGGCTTTGCGCTGAGTTTGGGAGTGGATCAGTCGGTCGGCACCCTCGTGACCTTCATCGACGCCGATATGGAGCTCGACCCCGCGAACATCAGCGGCTTCATCGAACAGATGCAGAAGACCAACTGCGATGCGGTGATTGGATCGAAGCGCCATCCGATGTCCCACGTGTCCTATCCGCGATTTCGTCGGATCCAGAGCTGGGTCTATCAGCAAGTGGTCCGCATCCTGTTCAACCTCAACGTCCGTGATACGCAGACCGGGCTCAAGCTCTTTCGACGCCAGGTGCTGCAAGAGGCGCTGCCGCTGCTGGCCATTAAGAGGTTCGCATTCGACCTCGAATTGCTGGTGGTGGCAAGCCAGCTCGGTTACCGGAATTTCTGTGAGGCTCCGATCAGGCTCGACTATCAGTTCGAGAGCACGGTCAATCTCAGATCGGCCGGGAGAGTCCTGTGGGATACAGCCGCGATCTTCTATCGCCTGCGCGTCTTGCGCTACTACCAGCGCCGGCGAACTGAGCTGCTGAAAGCAGACCATGATAGCGCGCACCTGGATGCTTCCCCTGCTGCCGCCGAAGCTGCGGATCCTCGTCTTTAATCTCGGTTACGCATGGGCATCAGCACATCGCGAACGCCGAGGTATGTAAGGGCCGATAGCAACGTAGCGCTACCCAGCTCCGAATCGACGGATCTAGGCCCGGTCTCGGTCATCATCCCGCTGCACAGGGACAACCCAGGATTCCGGCGATGCCTCAGCGGCTGTCTGGCACTGGACTACGCGTCCGTCGAGGTCATCGTGGTCAGCGACGCGCCGGTAGCTCTACCGGACGGAGTCAAGTTCGTGCTGTCCGGAGCTGGTCGGGACACGGGCCCGGGAGAGAAGCGGGATCTCGGCATGCATGCTGCCCATGGCGACTATTTCGCTTTCATTGACGATGACGCGGTGCCGCGATCGGACTGGCTCACCGAGGCTATACGGCTTTTCAGTGACGCGACCATCGGAGCTGTCGCCGGCCCGGGGGTTACTCCGCCCCGTAGTGCTTGGAACGAACAGGTTGGCGGCGCGTTCTACGAGTCGTGGCTCGGCAGCGGACCCTACCGCTACCGGTTCCGCCCCGCACCCCGCCGAGACGTCGATGACTACCCCGCCTACAACTTGGTCGTCCGCCGTGAGGCAGCTGAGCATGTGAAGGGATGGGGTACTGGGTTCTACGGAGGCGAGGACACCGTCATTTGCCTGGCCCTCATCGAGGCGGGCTGGCGCATCGTCTACGACCCATCGGTAGTCGTCTACCACCAGCGACGCCCAGTCTTGCTCAGGCATCTGGCTCAAGTGGGCAATGTCGGGATGCACCGCGGGTATTTCGTCAAGGCCTACCCGCAGACGTCCCTTCGCTTTTCGTACTTCCTCCCCACCTTGGGCACCGCTGCGCTGGCGAGCTTGATGTTGACCGCACTGGTCAGCTCCACCGCGCGAACGCTTCTGTTCGCGACTCTCACCGTGTATCTCGTGGCCGGGATAAGCGTCGGCGTTCTTGAGAAAGACCGGCCATCGGTGGCGCTCACTTTACCTGTGGTTGCGCTCGCCTCTCATGTCGTATATGGAGTCCAGTTCGTGCGGGGCCTGTTGACGCCGCGTCTCCACAGATGACATGCCTGCCGGGAATCAGCGTACTGATACCGACCCTTAACTCAGAGCGGTATCTCGAAGGATGTCTGCGCTCTCTTCGTGAGCAGGAGTATCCGGCCGAACTGATCGAAATCATTGTGGCGGACGCCGGCTCGGTTGATTCGACGCTCGAGCTTCTCGCCCGTTACCACGTAGATCGGGTGGTGCCGAATCCGGGCGTCACCGGTGAGGCAGCGCGTGCGATCCTCAACCGGCTCGCGACCAAGGAGCTGATCCTCTCCATCGATTCGGACAATTACCTAGTTGGCCAAGACTGGCTGCGCCGGATGGTCAAGCCTTTGCAGGACGACGCACAGGTCTTCGCGGCCGAACCCATGCGATGGGACTACACGCCCAGCGATCCGCCTCTGAACAGATATTTCGCGCTCACCGGGATCAACGACCCGGTATCTCTCTTCATGGGGAACTACGGGCGCTACAGCTACTTAACTGACGCTTGGACTGAGATGCCGCACAAGGAGGAGGCGCGTAACGGATACCTTGTCGCCGAGCTCGCGCCAGGCCACGTGCCGACCATGGGTGCAAACGGATTCCTGGTTCGCAGGGAAGTGCTGCGGGAGGTCTCGACCGGCGACTACTACTTCGACATCGACGTGGTAAATGAACTGGTCGATAAGGGCCATCGCAGCGTCGCGAAGGTCGATGTCGCCCTAGGGCATCACTTCGCGCACGACTTTTCAACTCTTCGCCGAAAGACGCGCCGCCGCATCGAGGACTTCCTCTATTGGCGCGAGCACAGGAAATATCCGTGGCTTTCGTCGGGCAGGCTGCCGATCGTGCGCTTCGCCCTTTCCACGCTGCTGGTACTCCCCCTTGTTGCACAGGTGATTCGCGGATGGGTCCGCGTGCGGGACCGCGCATGGCTGTACCACATCCCTGTGTGCTGGATAACGCTCTGTCTCTACAGCTGGGCGGTCATTCGGTCATCAGTACGGCGCGCACCCCACTCACGAGCGGGGTGGCAGCTCTGAGAGGCATTGCTGGCGTGATCGCGAGCTCTGGCGGCATATCCACGGCTGTGGTGCTGGCGTGCATTTACCTGTACGCGCGACTCCAGTCAAGTGGGGGTTACATTGGCCAAGAGGGTGCTGGCATTCGCGGAGCCACGCGCCGACAGTGGTCCATTCGGTCCTGGCTCGCATCCTCCGCGCTGGCACGCCGGTCGTGGCGTTTCCACATGCGAGACGGCTCCCGCGTCCGCTCTCGCATTGTTGATGGTGGCGCGCTGCTCTCAGTACACGTAGACCGCGACTACGAGGTGCCCGGGGTGGATTGGTCCGCGGCCGAAACGATTGTCGATATCGGGGCGCATGTGGGTTCCTTCACGGTCTGGGCTGCACTACGCTCCCCCAAAGCACGGCTTTTGGCCGTGGAGCCCAATCCCGAAACCTTTGAGCTGCTCGCGGGGAACATCCGCGGCAACGGCTTGGACGACCGCGTGTGCGCTGTCAAGGCTGCACTTGGCGCAGCAGAGGGCATTGGCAGCTTGGAGCTAATGGCGCATTCGCTGGGAACCCGGCTCGCGCGCACCGGAGACGGGCAGGTTAGCGTGAGAGTGCAAACCATGCCAGGACTCCTCGCCGAGGCCGGCATGGAGCGTGTGGATGTCCTGAAGATCGACTGCGAAGGCATGGAATATGCAGTGCTCGAAGCTATGGGACCGGAAGGTCTGCGACCTATCCAAGTGCTGGCATGCGAATACCATCCTGAGCCCCAGCACCAAGTCGAGGAGCTGGACGTACTTCTGCGTTCCGCTGGATTCAGGGTTCGGCGGCCGGATGCGCCGCTGGGGGTGTTGTGGGCGACGCGCTGACCTCTAAACCGGCTGAATCCAGAGTGAGCCTGGCACGCCGCCTGGCCGCCGCTGCGGGTGTTTTGACACTGCTCGCCCTGGGCTTCCTTCCGGAAGGGTCACTAGCAGACCGCCTGGGTCTCGTAGCCCTCGTTGCGTTTGCTTTTGCGGCGGCCGCGGGCTGGCTGCAGCTCATCTCACAGGGCCGGCCTCTCCAGCCGGTCACTAACGATGTCAAGCATCAAAACTCGCGCGCGTGGTGGCTGGTGGGAATCGCTGTCGTCGTCGTCGCGGGCTTTGCTGTCCAGACCTGGGTCCGCCCCGGTACGACCATCGCCGGAGGCGACATCGTCGTGCCCGAGGGCACCGCGTGGATAGGAAGGTTGTTCGAACCATGGACCTGGGGTGGCTCGACCTTAGGAGAACCATCCCAATTGCCTCTTGCCCTTCCCTGGGCTGCGTTGGTCAGCCTGGTGCACGCGCTTGGGGGCAACCTCGAGGCCGCCCAACGTATCTGGTACACGGTGCTCTTCGTCGGCGCGGGCCTCGCCGCGCTTGGCCTGCTTGCTTCTCTACGAATGGGCCCCATCGCAGCCCTGGCTGGGACAGCCGTCTATCTATTCAACCCCTATGTGATCACGTGGGTGAACACCTTCGACAACTACCTCGCGGCGCTTGTCGTTGTCGCCGCCATCCCTGCTGCGCTCATAGCGGCTGGCACCGGCCGGCTCTCGGCTCGGTGGAGCGCCGCGCTCGTCGCGGCGACAGCTCCGCTGATCGGCTACGCATTCCTGAATCCGCCTCTGGTCGGAATGGTAGTCGCTGTCCTTGTGGCGCCTCCGCTGGTTGTGGCTTGGGTGGAGGGAAAGGATGCCGCCGTGCGCTGCCTTCGCGCGCTGTTCCTAGCGATTCTTTTGTTGCTAATCGCATGTGCTTATTGGACAGTGCCGGCTTTTCTGCACCTTTCCAGTGGCATTCCAAGCACGTTCACGTCCATTTCGGGTTGGACCTGGACCGAAGGCCGCGCCACGATTCGCAACGGGCTCTGGCTGAATACTCATTGGGGCTGGAACTTTACCGAGTACTTCCCCTATGGCGGCTCGTACAACGTATTGCCTTTCTCGCTCCTCAAATTCGTTCTGCCAGCAATTGCCTTCAGTGCGCTGGGTCTGGCCCAGATCGCCGACAGAAACCGACGTTTTCTGCGCGACCGGCAGCTGAGACTATCGGTTGCTGCAGCGACCGTCGCGGTGTTCTTCATCATCTTCAGCACTGGGACCAACCCGCCGGGCAATGCCATCTTCCTGCCGCTGTACAACCTTCCGTTTGGCTGGCTTCTCCGCGAACCGGGACGCTTCTTGATGTTGGTGGCTCTCGCGTACGCGGTCCTTACTGGGATTCTCGTCGAAGCTCTCCTCCCCCAGCTCTCCGTATTGGCACTATTGAGGTGGCGAAGGCCCCCTCTCGCAGCTTTGCGCCTCGCGATCGCGCCCCTGGCGGTCGGAACCTGCATCCTTCTCGGCTTTCCGCTGTATACGGGCGTGTTCGTGTCCGACACTCGACCGACGCTCGCTACGTGGGCAGTTTCCGCGCGACAGACGCACGTGGAGATGCCCGCCTACTGGAAGGAGATGGCTAGCTACGCCGATGGACTCCCGGTGCAAGGGGCTGTGCTGGTGATGCCGCCTGACGATTGGTATGAAATGCCGTACACGTGGTACTACGGCACTGACGCCTTCATAGTCCAACTCTTCAAGCGGCGTGTGCTGGTGCCCAATACGCAGACATACACGCCGGCATCTTCCGGGCTCATCGGCGCCGTCGACCTTACTGCACAAAGCATCCTGCACAAGGATTGGCGCCAAGCTGAATCCTTGGTAACCGCGATGAACGCGCCCCTCGTACTCGTGCGGGAAGACATCCAGGCGCCGTTTCCAAATCACGTGATAGCGCCTCCCAACGCTCTTGCAGAGGCGCTGAACGCGTCGCCGAACTTCGTTTTCCTGCGGCGAATTGGCTCGCTCGACCTTTTCGCTCTGCGAAGCGCAGTGGCTGAGACCGATGTCGGCAGTCCTTTCAGGATGATCAACACCCGCACGCCAGACTTACGCCTTCTTCCGCTCCTCCCTCCGAGCACTGCGCTGGTCTCGGGAGAGTCAAGGGCAGGAATGCCCAAGGTCGTGCAAGCTCCTCAGCTCGAGGGTTGGCTAGCCCAAGGAGACACCGTCGTGTGGCGCCCGCCCGCTCCCTTGGGCTGGACCTATCGGATTGGAGACCTGGATTCCAAGACCGTGGTTCCACTTGACCGCGCGGGAACCTTCGTGGTCGGCACCTCGAAGGCGCGGGTCGACTATTCGCCGAATGTGCTCAACACTCCGGTGACCGTGTCGGTGACAGGACAGAGCATCATTTCAAACGGCGATTTCAACAAAGGGATCTGGGGGCCAGTAGGAGACTGCCATGATGTGGCTCGCGTGCAGGCGAAACCGAATTTGACTGCGACAGTCATAGGGAACGCCGCACCCGGCGGGCTGCCAGTACTTCAGCTCTCAGCGAATCTTGACACTGCATGTGAGGCTCAGAAGCTGGGCTGGCATGGGAAGCCATTCCTGCTCAGCCTGATGACTCATCCTCTCCAAGGCTCAGCACCGCGACTCTGCCTTTGGCAGGACGGGCCGGGACGCTGTGCGCAAATACCTGCCCTTTCGAACCGTGCCGGCTGGTCTGTATATCGCACCGCCGTTACCCCGGACGCCGGCACGACGGCAATCACCCTCTACCTTTACGCGGATGGCGGCGTGTCGGGCAGTCGCACTGTCAACGAATACGCGGATGTCCGCATTGTCGAGGTGCCTGCCCTTCCGAGCCTGGCTCTGCTGGGTGACCCCGTGTCGTCTACCGCGTCCTCCATTCAGCTCGCCGTAGTTCACAGCAGTTACTCAACCGGCTGGCAAGGCCCCGCAAATAGCGAACATGTTCTCGTCGACGGCATGCTTAACGGCTGGCTTTTGCCCTCTGGGTCCCACGGGTTCACCGCTTACTACGCGCCGACCGACACCATTCGGGCCGCCGAAGCTCTGTCCATAGTCGGCTTGCTGCTTATTGTCCTGTTGCCAGGTTGGAACTGGATTCGTCGGCAAGCGGATCGGCCACTCAGCAGACAGGCTGCTAGTCGCGTCCGGCGCTACCTCGATTCGCTGCTGCTACACGCCGCGGGCGCTTGGCCGAGTCGAAGTAGAAGCGTGCCATCAACTGACGGTGACCGAGACTGAGTTCATCTCCGTGAGCCAACACGCGTGCTCTTTGATCATCTAGGCCTCCAGGCGATACCACCCACTATGTCGTCGCTGAGCCTGCCCGAAAGTCGATCACGAGCCGAGCCGGGTTGTCCATGAGGGCCATGCGGTAGCACGGCACTTGCGAGAGTCCGATGGCCCACTGCACGGTGCCTTCGAAATCCTGGACTCTCCGCAGCTCGAGCACCACCCGATAACCCGTCTTGATATCGATCAGCCCACCGTAGTCAGTGTGGCCATCCGCGCTGTGCAGGGTGACCAGTGCGCCGCTCTGGCCCGTCAACGTGACCGTTTGACCGCCGGCCCCCTCTGCGAATTTGGCTCCTTGCTGAGTGCTGAGGTGGACGTCGTGCGGTGCGCCGTCCGTGAACTGAATAGTTACCCGGTCGAATCGGGCATTGGTGTCAGTCCGAACGGCATCGATCCGCGCAAGTGGTGACGTTGGGCCTACCGCGAGACCCGCGCTGCCCAAACAATTGAATCGGAGGGTCGAAACCCAATCGGGCGTCCCGGAGACGGTAGGAACATGAACTGTTCTTGAGGGGCTACGGTTCAAATTGCTGACCACGAGGCCGCCGATCACGACGGCAGCGAGGAGCACATACATCTGGCCCGCCTTGAAGTAGACATCCCTGCGTTTTTGACGCCATGAACGGCCACGCGCTCCTTCGGAGTCCGATGGGCCATTGACGGGAGGTTTCTCCATGGTCTGGTCACTCGGCGTTGTACAGCGAAAGACCCGAATCGTCTAGTGGGTCTACTCTGGGCCGCGATAATCGCGGTGATAGTTTTAGCTGTGGCAGGCAAGATGTGAGGCTGGAGGAAGGACATGGCAGCTGTGATGCCGACTAACTGGATGATGAAGGGCCACGGCCAGGTCATCATCTCCTGCAACTGCGACTATGGGTGTCCCTGCAACGTGAACGGGCGCCCCACAACCGGCAAGTGTGAGGGCGGCTGGACCTGGCACATCGAGCAGGGGTCGTACGGCGACGTGCGGCTCGACGGCCTCAACATCGGCCTCTACTGCAACTGGCCCGCTGCGATTCATGAGGGAAACGGAATCGCGACCTCCTTTATCGACGAGGGCGCCAACGAACCGCAGCGCGCCGCGCTGCGAGCGCTGCTGGACGGGAACGGCGGCGGACCTTGGGCGATCTTTCGCAAGACCTTCACCGAGTATCACGGCCCACGCTACGTGCGCTACGACGTGGATGAGGAGACGAACCTGCCGCGGGTTACGGCGACCGGCGCGGTGGTGGTCGAGATGGAGTACATCCTCAATCCGGTCACCAAGGAGACAATCCACCCGCGCGTCGTCCTGCCCGAGGGCCTGGTCGTCAAGGAGGCGGCCCTGGTCGGCACGAAGCAGTTCAAGGTGAGTGACGACCATGTGAACTACGACCACTCAGGCAGGTATGGGGCCTTCGGGTTCTTCCAGTACTTCGGGCCCTAGCGACGTGGGAAACTGGCGTGCATCGCAGATGCTTTTCGAACCGGCGAAAGCTCCGCTGAGGCCGCGTTTTCCTAGGCGAGACTAGCCTGATCCGTGGTCGCCCAAGCGCTCATCAGCATGGGATGAGCGGACCCGGAAGGCATTTAGGAACGCTGGTGCTCGTCAGAGTCGAGCCGGTGTTACGGTTACGGTGCCTCCCGGGGCGAGAGGAACGTGGGCGAGGAGATCTTCGGACGGGCTGAGGAGCTCGCACTCATCGCGGCCTTTGTCGACGGCGCTGCCAACTGGCCTCGGGCCGTTTTGTTGGTAGGCGACGCCGGCATCGGAAAGAGCGTGCTGTGGAACTGGGGAACGGCGACTGCCCAGCAGCGGGGATATCGCGTCCTTTCGTGCCGTCCCGGCGAAAGGGAGTCGAGTCTCTCTTACGCCGCCCTTGGTGACATCCTGTCCGAGGCCGGCGACGAGGTCATTGCCGAGCTGCCCGAACCCCAGCGCAGAGCCCTGGAGATCGCCCTGCTCCGCGAGGCGGCGACTGGTCCGGCCGTCGACCCGCGCGCCGTCGCGTACGCTGCCCTGGCCGCTATCAAGCTGCTCTGCAAGGTGCAGCCCATCCTGATCGCGGTGGATGACGCGCACTGGATGGACAGGCCGACGAGCAGAGTCCTCGAGTTCGCGGCCCGGCGGTTGAGGTCCGAGCGTGTGGGACTGCTGATGACCGCGCGGGCCTCGGAGACAATGGGCATCCCTATCGGACTCGATCGCGCGCTGCCGTCCGGCACCTTCAAGCAAATTCGCCTGCAACCCCTGAGCCTCGGTGCGATTTACCACGTGTTGCGATCCCGCCTGGGTGCGGGCTTCCCTCGCACGATCATGGTCGAGTTGTATCGGGCTACAGCAGGCAATCCATTTTTCGCGCTGGAGATCGCGCGCGGCCTTCTGGCGAGCGGTTTCGAATCCGCGCCGGCCGTCCGCCTTCCGATCCCCGCAACCCTCACGGAGTCCCTCCAGGCTCGGCTGGCTGCCCAGCCAACGAGGATCCGCAATCTCCTGCTCGTCATCGCCGCCCTCTCCCATCCCACGGTCAACGTCGTCAGCGCGGCCGCAGAACGCCCCGATCTGTTGCCGCGTGACCTGGACCGCGCGGCGCGCGATGGTCTGATCGAAGTCGATGGCGAGCGAATCCGCTTCGGGCACCCGCTCCTCGCCGCAGTGACATACAACAGCGCGCCCGAGCTCCGCAGGCGCAGCGTGCACCGGCGGCTGGCTGCTGTGATTTCCGACATCGAGGAACGGGCCAACCATCTCGCCCACTCCGCCGCCGAACCCGACGCCGAAGTTGCCGCGATGCTCGACCTGGCCGCTGCGCGTGCCCGCGCACGCGGCGCAGTGGAGGTGGCGGCGTCTCGCTTGGAGGATGCACGCGCGCTGACCCCACCGCTAAGCCGCGAGGATGCGCAGCGGCGCACCAATGAAGCCGCCATGTGCCACTACCTCGGCGGTGAGGTTGAGCGCGCCCGGGAGCTCTGGGAGGAGATCTTGAGCGCCGCACCGCCCGGCCCGGCGCGAGCTGCCGCGGCGTGGCATCTGGTCGAGTTCCGACACGCGGGCCTCAACACGGCGCAGCAGGTGTTGGCCGGCGAGAAGGCTCTCGCCGAGGCGGAGGGCGATCCGGCGCTCTGCGCACAGATCCACCACACGCTCGCCCTTACGCTCGTCTGGGACGGCGAACTGGCGAAAGCGAGGCCCCACGCCAAAGCCTCCCTGGAACTCGCTGAGCTCCAGAGTGATCGGGCCGTCTTGGCGATGGCGCTGACCGCCGTGGCATGGGTCGAGCACCTGTCCGGTCGCGGCGTGTCGCCTGAGCTGGCGGAGCGCTGGTTGGGCTCGGAGGATTCGGTCCTCGACCTGCCGCTCGAGAACAACCCCGCTCTCCTGTGGGCGACGATGGTTGCTGACATCGGTGAGGAACCCGAGCTCGCTCGGGGCGTGTTCGCACGAATGCGGCGCCTGGCAGAGGACTCCGGGTCCGAAGTGTCGCTGCCGTTCCTCCTGTACCAAATGAGCGACCTCGAGCGCCGCACAGGAGACTGGGCGCTCGCGGCCCGATATGCAGACGAATGCGAGGCGATCGCCCGCCAGACCGAGCAGAACTTTCGTGTTCGGCTCGCCCTTTGCGCGAGGGCGATGATCGCCGGCTGCCGCGGGGAGGCCGGCAGCGCTCGAGCGCTGGCCCGAGAAGGCCTCGCGCTGGCCGGGCCGGCTGGGCCCTGGATCGTCGAGGCCCGCCTGCGCGCCGCTCTCGGATTCATTGAGCTTTCGCTGAATCACGCCGGGCAAGCGCATGCCTGGCTCGCGCCCATCGCGGCCCGGGCGAAGCCGGGCGGGTACGAGGAGCCGACTGCCGTGCGATGCCTGCCGGATGAGATCGAGTCGCTCATCCGGCTGGGCGACCTCGAAACGGCTGAGGCCGTGCTCGAACGGCTTGAGGACCAGGGCCGCAAGCGACGCCGGGCCTGGGCCTTGGCAACTGCGGGGCGCTGCCGGGGCGAGTTGGCCGCCGCGCGAGGCGACCTTGACGCCGCCGAGAAGGCGCTGGAGGGTGCGCTGGTGGAGCATGAGCGGCTGCTAGATCCGCTTGAGCTGGCTCGCACGTTGCTGGTGCTGGGAAACGTCTGCCGGCGTGCCCGCCGGAAACGGTCCGCAAGGGAGCATCTGGGGCGGGCGGCGGCGACTTTCGACCAGCTCGGGGCCGCTTTATGGTCGGCGCGGGCCCACGAAGATCTCCGTCGGGTTTCTCCCGGCGCCTTGCGGGCCCATGAGCTTAGCCCCACCGAGGAGCGAATCGCCGGGCTGGTTCGGAAGGGAAGCACCAACAAGGAGATTGCTCAAGCTCTGTTCGTGAGTGTGAAGGCCGTCGAGGGCAACCTCACCCGCATCTACGCCAAGTTGGGGGTGCGCTCGCGCACAGAGTTGGCGCTCCAGGCCAGACCCTCGGAATCTTATGAAGGGTCAGACGGCCCCAGTATCTGACATGTAGGGATTCCCCCATTTCGTCTGGTGGTGTACCAGCGCAGCATCGCAGCCGTAGTGCCGCGATTCTTGGCCGAGAGCTATCCGGTGGGGGTAAGCCGTAAAAACTTGACGGATGCAGCCCGCAGGGCCCGGCTGGTCGCCACGCAGATGCGCGCCCAGGGCACCGCGGTGTGGTTCGTGAAATCCACTTTCGTGCCTTCGGAGGATGCACTGATCTGCCTCTTCGATGCGCCTTCGGCCGCCTCGGTCGAGGAGTTGAGCCGGCGGGCCACCCTGCCGCTCGAGCGGATCGTCGAGGCGGTCGATGTCGACATCGCCGAGAGCGGTGGGAGGTAGCAGCATGGAAGCTGGCCAGCAAGGAGTACTGGGATGAGGCGCTTGGTTGCGGTCCTGTTTGGTGTCTTCGGTCTGATGGCAGCCAATGCGACGCCTGCCTTGGCAGTTCGCGATCTCGATGACGGCAGCTTTCCTCATCTCGACGGCGTTAGGGTTTTCCGGCCATTTCCAGCGCAAGTAAGCGTCGGGTACTGGATCAAGGTGGGCGGCGGCTGGGCGGCAGCCAGTTCCGACCTTCGGCAGTCTTTCGAAGACAACGTCACGGTGACCATGACCCTTGGTGGAGTTCCTCAGAGTGTGTTCAGAGTCCACAAAGACAGCACCGATCCGCTGTGCGGCACCGTCTCCTTCGTCGACTACCAATTCCTGCACCACCCGCTTGAGCCAGGAACACACGAGGTCATCGAAACCTGGACCGCATCGGCGCAGGTCGCAGATTCCCTCCCAGGGGCAGCGGGCAATTGTTTCGGTGACAGCATGAATGCAGGTGACGTCCGAATCTTGAGCCGGAGCGTCGTCGTATCGACACCGGGTGGTTAGTCCGATTCCCGTCTTGAACAGGAGCTGGAGAGAGACACCGGAACCGAGGTGACATGTGTCTGGCAGCTCAGGAAGCGCACTAGGTGAAACAACGGTTCACCTGAACATTCGGTACGCGTCGAGAAATTGGCGGAGCGGGAGAGATTTGAACTCTCGAGGCCCTTGCGGGCCTACGGCATTTCCAGTGCCGCGCCCTCGACCAAGCTAGGCGACCGCTCCGTCGGACAGTCTACCCAGCACCCCCAGATCGACCGAGCACGCGCGGGCCCTCTCGACCAGCCACGATGCAGGTGTCGGTCATGCCGACGAACAGCCCGTGCTCGACCACACCGGTCGTGATCTTTAGCGACGTTGCCGTTGCCGCCGGATCGGCGAGACCGCCTTCGAACGTCAGGTCCAGGATCAGGTTGCCGTTGTCGGTGATGTAGGGCGTCTCCACCCCACCTCGTACCGTCAGCGACGCGCCCAGCGCGGTCAACCTGTCGGCTGTAGTGCGCCACAGGAACGGCAGCACCTCGACCGGCACCACGCCTTGTCCCAGTTCCTGGACCATCTTCGATTCGTCGACGATCACGATAAAACGCTTCGAGGCGGCGGCCACGATCTTCTCGCGGAACAAAGCCCCTCCCCTTCCCTTGATCAGATTCAGTGCAGGGTCGACCTCGTCCGCGCCGTCGACCGCAAGATCGATGGCTCCGACCAGCTCGGTGACGATCGGGATTCCATTCTCGGCCGCAAGCTCCGCGGTCGCTCGCGAAGTGGGCACGCCCCGCACCTTCATGCCGCCGGCGACCAGCCGGCCGACCCCCTCGGTGAAGTAGCGCACCGTCGTGCCGCTGCCGAGGCCCAGCAGCATCCCATCGCGGACCAGCTCCAGCGCCTTCCCGGCAGCTGCTCGCTTGAGTGACTCTTGATCAGCCAACGGCGTTGCGAATCGCTGCGATGCCCGCCGCGATCCCGGACTTGTAGCCGAACACCGCGCTGCCCGCGACCAGCACCGTCGCTCCGGCTTTCACAACCAGCGGCGCGGTCTTGGCGTCGATGCCACCGTCGACCTCGATCTCCACGTCTGGTGCTATAACGCGCAGGCGGCGGATCTTCTCCGGGCTGTGGACGATGAACTTCTGGCCGCCGAAGCCCGGTTCGACGGTCATGACGTTGACCAGGTCGATGTAGGGCAGGATCTCGCGCAGCGCCTCCACCGAGGTGGCGGGGTTGATGGCCACCCCCGCCCTGGCGCCAAGCTCCTTGATAGCTTCCACTGTCCTGTAGAGCGACGTGGTCGCCTCCACCTGGACCTCGATGAGGGCCGCGCCGGATTTCGCGAACGCCTCGATGAACTGCTCGGGCCGCTCCACCATCAGGTGCACCTCGACGGGAAGGGCGGTGACCTTGCAAACCGCCTCGACCACGAGCGGACCGAACGTGAGGTTGGGGACGAAGTGGCCGTCCATGATGTCCACCTGGATCCGGTCGGCGCCGGCGGCAACCGCTTCGGCCACCTGCTCGCCGAGGCGCGAGACGTCGGCCGACAGGATCGAGGGAACAACCTCGATCTTCCTCACCGACCTCCGGCCGCCTCTCGATCGATCAGCCATCGCGCGCCCGCAATCATCCCCGATGGCACCTCGCCGCGTTTGGCCTTGGCGACCGCGTCGGCTTTCCCCGCGCCCGTCGCCAGGATGATCACGCGGCGCGCGGTTTGCAGGGTGGACAGCGTGAGGGTCACCCGCTGCGGCGGCGGTTTGGGCGCGTCGCGGATCCCGATCGCCCAACCTTTCGCCTGCAGAGCAGGATGTCCTGGAAACAGGGACGCCGTGTGGCCATCCTCCCCCACTCCCAGGACCACGATGTCGAGCGGAGCCAGCGCAGCGACCACGTGCGAGTACAGCCCAGCCGCCTCATCAGGCCCCAGCTCCGCAGGCATGCGGTGCACGGTCGCGGGCGCGACCCGGTCCAGCAGAGCCTCGCGCGCCATGCGGTAGTTGCTGTCCGGATGGTCGGGCCGCACGCAGCGCTCGTCGCCAAACAGGACGGTGACGCGGCCCCATTCCACCTCCAGACGCGAGAGGAGCTCGTAACACCGGCGCGGCGTCGTGCCTCCCGCAAGTACGAGCGTCCGCGCACCGTCAGCGATCGTGGATGCGATCTCGGTCGCGGCGGCAGCAGCCACGTCCTCGGCGGTCTCGAGGACGGTGAACTCCAATCCCTAGAGCGCTCGCATTAGCTCCGCGCCCGCCGCCAGCGAGCGCGTGTACACGGGATCGTGGCCGCCCAGGGCGAGCAGCTGCACCAGCAGCGACGCATCGTCCGTCGATTCGATCCGCTGCACGTGCCGCAGGGTTTCGGCCTGGCCGATGTCGATGAGTGTGAGCAGGACCATCGAGTTGTCCGGATTCCTCCGCTCGCGCACAAAGACGGTTGAGCCCCTGGGCGCGCTCTCTCCCGGCGCATCGCCTGTGGCGGTGTGATGCAGCGAGTCCCGGTTCTGAAACGCCATCTCGCGATGCTGCGCCGCTCTGCGGTGAGCGATCTCGAGGCCGGCCTCATCGTCGCCGGCTGCATGGAGCTCCTTGAACTCGGACGGCCCAACGTCAACAGCCGGGCGCCACGACCGGTCCGGAGACCGAGCGATCGAGAGCCTGAACGTGGTTCCACCCGACGTGCCCGTGATCCGGACGGCGCTGACCTCGCCTTCGACCAGTCCCGGCTTCACGACCGACCTGAAAGCCACATCGACAACCCTCCAGCCCTCGGCCTCGAACTGTGCTGACACCACTCCGCCCGACCCGCCGGCGGCGCGCTGCAGCTTCCAGCCCAGGGCGCTTGAGATCCAGCCGATGAGGGTGGACGACGGGATCCGGTTGCCGCGGCCGACACCGCGGTAATCGATGCCGATCTCGTTGATTCCGGACAAGAAAGCTCGCCGATTGATTGGGGCGAAGAATTGCGCGATCGATTCACGCCACGGATCGAGGCGCGCCCACTGGAAGTCGGCGAATCCCAGGCTGGGGTGCGCATGCCTGCTCGTCTCGGCGAGGCCCAGAAACGAGCGGTACGGGCTGTCGAATCGCGCCGAGTCCACCACCAGCGCATCGGCGATCTGCAGCGCGTCGCGCAGCTCCTTGGAGGCGAACGGCGGGGTCCCGACCCACCAGATGTAGGTCGGAACGCCGCTCACCAGCAAGGGATCGACGAGGCCCGCGAGGTGGGTTGCCGCAGCGCCCTTGACGTGCAATGTCACCAGCTCGTAGTGCAGAGGCGACGCGACGATGCCTGGCGTACCTGCGTCCACCGGCACCACCGGAGGCGCAGAGATGGTCGCGTCGATGAGTCCCGCCTTGACGTCGGTGGCCTGGTCCCGCACCACGATCGCGAGGGATGGATGGTGCACGGCAATCGTCGTGCTCAGACTCTGCGCGAGCTTCTCCTCGGCCTCGGACGCCGCGACCGCGACGAGCGTCATGACGCAGTTGCGCGGACGCGGATGGTCTTCATCCGAAGCGAGTGCCCGGGCGAATTTCCGCCGGTATTCGGTCAACGCGTTGAGGACCTGACCGATGGTGACTGCACGGCCGGTCCAGTCGAGCGCGACCTGCGTGGTTACGGTCTGTGCCATTCCCTTCCTTCGGCCTCGAGCATCTTGGCCGCGGCCGCGGGTCCCCACGTGCCGGCGGCGTACATCTGCAGCGGCGGCCTTCCATCCCTCCATGCCGCTTCGACGGGATCGATGACCGACCACGCGGTTTCCACCTCATCGGCCCGGGTGAACAACGTTGGGTCGCCGATCATGCAGTCGAGCAGAAGCCGCTCGTAAGCCTCAGGCGCCTCGACCAGGAAGGACGAGGCGTAGAGGAAGTCCATGGCGACGCTCCGCAGCCGGATGCCGGCGGCGGGGACCTTGGCCGCGAACTTGAGCGAGATGCCCTCCTCGGGCTGGATGCGCAGCGTGATCGCGTTGGGGTCGAGGTCCAGCGCGGCGGGCCGCCCGAAAGTCAGGTGGGGCGGGCGATTGAACTGGATGCGGATCTCGGTCACGCGTTTCGGCATGCGCTTCCCGGCGCGGATGTAGAAGGGCACGCCTGCCCAGCGCCAGTTGTCGACGAAGAGACGAAGCGCCACGAAAGTCTCAGTCAGGGAGCCCGGCGCGACATTGGGCTCTTCGCGGTATCCCTTGACGTGCTCGCCGAGCACCCAACCGCTCGTGTACTCGCCGCGCACGGTGGCCTTCGCCACCTCCTCGTCGGTGATGGGGCGGATCGCCTTCAGGACTTTCACCTTCTCGTCGCGGACGGCGTTGGCCTCGATGGCGACGGGCGGCTCCATCGCAGTCAGGGCGAGCAGCTGCAGGACATGGTTCTGGACGATGTCACGCAGCGCGCCGGCCTTGTCGTAGTAGAGACCGCGGTTCTCGATGCCGATCTCCTCGGCAGCCGTGATCTGCACCGAATCGATGAAATGGCAGTTCCACACCGGCTCGAAGATCGTGTTCGCAAAACGAAACGCCATGATGTTCTGGACGGTCTCTTTGCCCAGGTAGTGGTCGATCCGGAAGACGTTGTCCTCGTGGAAGACACGCTGCACGATGCCGTTCAGCTCGCGTGCGGACTTGAGGTCGTTACCGAACGGCTTCTCGACGACGATGCGGTGGTACCCGTCGCTTGCGTTGAGCCCGGTCGCCTTCAGCTGCTCAATGATCTGTTCGTACGTCGGTGGCGGGGTTGCGCAGTAGAACACCCGGTTGCCGCCGACGTGACGCGCGTGGTCGAGCTCGTCGAGCTTGCGCGCCAGTCTCTTGAAGTCGTCGGCCTTGCTGAAGTCGACCTTGACGTAGAAGACCATGTCAAGGAACGTCTGCAGCACCTGCTGGTCAACCGGCTGCGTGCGCGAATACATGTTGATCTTCTGCGCAGCCAGCTTGCGAAATGCGTCGTCGGTGAGATCGTCGATGGCCGCGCCTACTACCGCGAAGCCCGCCGGGAGCAGGCGCTGCTTCGACAGGTTGTAGAGAGCCGGCAGGAGCTTCCGTCCGCTCAGGTCGCCGGTCGCCCCGAAGATCACCATCAGCGCCGGCTCGGCGACGCGATAGTCGTGCAGGCCTTCGGCGAGCGGGTTCGGGGCTACTGCCACGCTCACGCCCCTCTCCCTAGCCCTCCCCCCGATGGGGGGAGGGGAATGCGGCAGCCGTCACGTCTTTGCGACTTCGCCCTGAGCGTCGGTGACGACCGCGTGACCGCCGAACTGGTGGCGCATCATCGCCAGCATGCGGTCCCCGAACGTGTTCTCCATGCGGCTTCGGAATCGGGCGAACAGAGACTCGGCGATGATCGGCACCGGCACCGACTCCTCGATCGCAGCCTCGACCGTCCACCGTCCCTCGCCGGTGTCTTCGACATAACCCTTGATGCGGGAGAGCTCGGGATCCTGCGCCAGGCCGTTGGCGATCAAGTCCAGCAGCCAGGACCGCACTACGCTGCCGGAGCGCCACGCTTCGGCGATGGCGTGCATGTCCATGCCCGGGAACGCTTTCGAGAGCTTCATGATCTGGAAGCCTTCGGCGTAGGCCTGCATGAGCCCGTACTCGACGCCGTTGTGCACCATCTTCACGAAGTGCCCGGAACCTTCCGGACCCGTGTAAACGAGGCCACCGTCGTCAGGCGCGAGGTCCTTGAGCAAGGGCAGGCAATAGTCGTAGATCTCCTTCTCGCCCCCGACCATCAGGCTGTAGCCGTTGACGAGGCCCCAGATCCCGCCCGAGGTTCCGGCATCCATGTAGTGCATGCCCTTGGCCTTGACCCGCGCGGCATCCCCCATCGCGACCTTCCAGTTGGTGTTGCCGCCGTCGATGATGATGTCGCCCGGGTCACCCAGATCGACGAGCTCATCTATCGCTTCAGTCGTCGGGTCGCCAGCGGGCACCATCACCCACATCACGCGCGGCTTCGATTGGAACTTCTCTACGAACTCCACCACTGAAAACGCCGGCACGGCTCCCTGCGCCGCCTTCTCCCTGACGGCGTCGGAGGACCGATCGAACGCGATCATCCGGTGGCCACGCTTCATCAGGCGCAGCACCATGTTCCCGCCCATGCGGCCCAGGCCGACCATCCCCATCTCCATGGCCTTCTCCTACTTGACGGCTGATTTCACCGCGGCCGCCAGCGCTTTCCAGCCGGCCGCCGTTTCTCTGCCGAGCGTCACTCGAAGCACCGGGAGGCGGCGCGATGTCAGCGACTCCAGGTCGCCCAGCGACTGCGCCTGCTTGAGGATCGAGAAGCTGTAGGGCTGGCCGGGGATGGGCACGTCCTTCGTGTCCTCCTGGACGATCTGCAGGAAAAGGCCAGTTTTCGGCCCGCCCTTGTGCAGCTGGCCGGTCGAGTGGAGGAACCGAGGGCCGTAGCCGGCGGTGGTTGCGTGTTTCGTCGCGTCGCTCACGCTTATGCGAATCGATGCGATCGCCGACTCCGATGCGGCGGTGCGCGTTGTGTAGGCCATGATCGCGAAGTAGGACCCGCGCTTGGCGCGCCCGAGCAGCGTTCGCAAGCCCGCTCGAGACTTCGCCGCGGGCGCCGACTCGGCCGCCGGCAGCTTGCCGGTGGCGCGGAACTTGGCGAGAACCTTCTTGGTGTTGTCCTTCGACTCCTGGACGTTGGGCTGGTCGAACGGGTCGATGCCAAGGACCGACCCTGCGATTGCGGTCGCGATCTCCCAGCGCAGGAACTCGCCGCCGAGGTCCAGCTTGTCCCGCATCGTTAGCGTGACCACGGGATGCCCCGCTTGCTCGAGCGCCTGCACAGCCTTGTTGGCAGGATCGGCGTCCATGCGGATGTACACGAACATCCGGTCGTCCCCGTACACGGAAGGCTTGCCGACCGGCTCGCCCTCGACGGGCACGATCCCCTTGCCCTCCTTGCCAGTGCTCTCGGCGATGAGCTGCTCCACCCAGTAGCCGAAAGTTGCGATCCTGGGCGATGCGATCAGCGTCAGCTTGTTGCGGCCTTCGAGCGCGAGCTCGCCCATGACCGCGCCCAGCCACACGCCCGGGTTGCTGTCGGCGGGCACCGAATCCGCGCACGAATGTGCCATCTCAACCGCACGCTCGAGGATTTCGGTGACGTCGATGCCCATCAGCGCGCCGGGCACGAGACCGAAATAGCTGAGCGCCGAGTAGCGGCCGCCGATGTCTGGCGGGTTGCGGAAAATCCAGCGGAAGCCGTGGTCCTTCGCCAGCTTCTCCAGCGACGTGCCCGGATCGGTGATGGCGGCGAAATGCCGTCCCGCCTTTCCGTCCTTCCCATCCTTTCTATTCGGGGCGCCGCCGTTCACCTCTTCCCAGAAATAGGCGAAGTGCGAGAGCGTCTCGGTGGTCTCACCCGACTTGGACGCGACGATGAAGAGCGTGTCCTGGATGCGGATGCGCGAGCGCACCGAAAGGATCGTCGCGGGGTCGGTCGTGTCGAGGACGTGCAGCCGCGGATGCCCGCGGATAGGACCGAAAGTGTTCCTCAACACGTCAGGGCACAGGCTCGAGCCGCCCATGCCGAGCAGGACGACGTCGGAATACGCTCGGCCGTCGGTGGCCAGCTGTCGAAACTCGTCTGCGTGCTCGAGCATTTTCTCGGCGACGTTCAGCCAGCCGAGACGGTCGCGGATCTCCTCGCGCTTGGCCGGGTCCGCAGTCCACAGCGTCGAGTCCTTGGCCCACAGTCGGCGTGGCGCATCCGCCTTCTGGACCTGCGCGATGCGCGCGTCAGCCTTGGGCTGCAGCGCGCCGAGGCTGTACCACTGCCGCGGCCCCTTCCCCGCCTTGATGTTCTGGCTTTCCTTCTTGATGGTCGCCAATAGGCTCTCGAACGATTTCGTGAATGACTCGACGCCCTCGACTTCCAGCTCGCGCGTCACCTGGTCGAGGTCGACGCCGATTTCCGCCAGCTGCTTGAGCTGGCGCTTGGCAAGATCGACGTTCTCATCGATGCTCTGCCGCACCTCGCCGTGCTCGCGGAATGCGGCCAGCGTGGCCGGGGGGATGGTGTCGACGGTGTCGGGGCCGATGAGCTCTTCGACGTAATAGGTGTCGGGATAGCGCGGATCCTTGGTCGATGTGCTCGCCCACAGCGGTCTCTGCAGCTGCGCGCCCGCCTTCTTGAGCTTGTCCCAGCGGGGGCCGCTGAAGATCTGGCGGAAAAGCTGATAGGCCATCTTGGAGTTCGCGATCGCAGCCTTCCCATACAGCCGTTCGAGCGCCCGCTTCTGGGCGGGATCGGTGCTCAGCTCGATCTTCTGCGTGAGGATCTTGTCGATCTTCGTGTCCAGCCGGCTGACGAAGAAGCTGGCGACGCTGGCGACCTTGCGCAGGTCTCCGCCCTGCTTCTGCAGCTTCTCCAGGCCCGACAGGTAGGCCTCGATCACCTCGCCATACCGGTCGACCGAGAAGATCAGCGTGATGTTGATGTTGTGGCCCTTTGAGATCTGGTCGTAGATGGCGGGGATGCCCTCGATCGTGGCCGGGATCTTCACCATCACGTTCGGCCGGTGGCATCGCGCCCTCAGGTCCTCCGCGTAGTTGATGGTGCGGCGCGTGCTGTTGGCGACCGTCGGCGAGACCTCGATGCTGACGAATCCGTCGTGGCCCTTGGTGCGGTCGTAGATCGGGCGGAAGACATCAGCCGCGGCTGAGACGTCCTCGACGATCAGCTCCCACAGGATCTCCTCTGGCTTGTGGCCGGCCCTCACGAGCCTCACCAGGGCTTCGTCGTAATCGTTCGAGCCGCTGACCGCCTTCTCGAAGATGGTCGGGTTGGAGGTCACGCCGCTGATGCCTTCGTCGCGCAGGCGCGCCAGCTCACCCGAGGTGATCAGCTGGCGGCGGATGTTGTCCAGCCACAGAGACTGGCCGATTTTCTTGAGCTCCCTGATCGGCGCTGGGATGTGCGTCTTGGTCGCCATCTGGTTACTTACCAGCGAGCAACTTCGTGGCCGCCGCCACGATGTGGCGAGCGGAGATGCCGGCGGCATTCATGAGCTCTTCCGGCTTGCCCGACGTCGGCAGGCCCTTCACCGCGAGGTGGGCGACGTGCAGGCTGTCTTCGGGCGCGAATGCCTCGAGCACGGCGGCGCCCAGACCGCCCTGCGGGTAGTGGTCCTCGACGATGATGAACTTGCCCTTGGTGGCGCGCGCGGCCTCGCGCAGCGTCTTCACGTCCACCGGCTTCACCGAGTAGAGGTCGATGACGCGTGCCGCGATCTTCTTCTGCGCCAGCGTGTCTGCTGCCGCCAGGCAGTTGTGCAGCGTCACGCCCGCGCCGATGAGCGTCACCTTGTCCTTCGCGCTCTCGCGCACGACCTTTGACCCGCCGACCTTGAAGGCCTCGTTCGGTCCATAGATGGTGGGGTAGGCGCCGCGGGTCGTCCGCATGTAGACGACGCCGCCCTCGTGGGCCATCAGCAGCGTGAGCTTCGCGGTCTGGTTCGGATCGCACGGGTACAGCACGGTCGACGAGTGGATCGCGCGCATCGAGGCGAGGTCCTCGAGCGCCATCTGTGACGGTCCGTCCTGCCCGATCTCGACGCCCGCGTGCGACCCGACGAGCCGGATGTTGGCCTGCGAGATGCCGGCCATCCTGATGAAGTCGTAGGCGCGGCTGAAGAAAGCCGCGAACGTGGACGCGAACGGCCGGTAGTCGCGGACGCTCATGCCGACCGCGGTTGCCACGAGCTGCTGCTCGGCGATGTAGATCTCGAAGAAGCGCTCCGGGTAAGCCTTGGCGAACTCATCGGCGTGCGTCGAGTTGGACACCTCGCCGTCCATGGCGACCACGTCGGGGATCGCCGCCAACGCGACCAGCGCGTCGCCATATGCCTTACGGGTGGCGACCTTGTCTTCCTTCTTGTAGGTGGGCAGCGTGACGGGCGCGTCGGTGTGCTGGGTCGCCGGCACGCCGGACTCCGGCTTGGCGGTCTTGACCTTCAGGTGGCGGATGCCGCCGAGCTCCTTGATCGCCCGCTCGGCCATGTCGGGCGGCAGCGCCTTGCCGTGCCAGCCGTCTTTGTTCTCGATCTCGGAGAAGCCCTTGCCCTTGACCGTCTTGGCGAGGATCACGGTCGGCTTGCCGGTCGAGGAGAGGGCGTTTCCGTAGGCGCGGTCGATGGCGGTGACGTCGTGGCCGTCGATGACGATCGGGAAGCAGCCGAACGCCTCCACGCGACGGCGGTAGACGTCCATGGTCCAGCCGTATTCCGTCTCGCCGCGCTGGCCGAGCCGGTTGATGTCGAGGATGGCGGTGAGGTTGGACAGCTGGTAGAAGCCCGCCTTGTCGAGCCCTTCCCATATCGAGCCCTCGGCCAGCTCGGAGTCTCCACAGAGCACCCAGACGTGGTACGGGAGCTTGTCGAGGTTCTTCCCGGCCAGGGCGACGCCGACCGCGATCGGCAGCCCCTGGCCGAGCGAGCCGGTGGCGACGTCGACCCATGGGATGGCGGGCGTCGGGTGGCCCTGCAGGCGGGACCCGAACTTGCGGAAGGTCATCATCTCGGCGTCCGTGATGGCGCCGACCGCCTTGAACATCGCGTACACGAGCGGTGACGCATGGCCTTTCGAGATGATCAGGTGGTCGTTGTTGGGGTCCTTGGGCTTGTTCCAGTCGTACTGCAGGTAGCGGGTGACCAGGACCGCGATGAGGTCGGCGGCGGACATCGATGATGTCGGGTGTCCGGAGCCGGCGGCCGTGCTGCAGCGAATGGAATCGACCCGCAGCTGCTGCCCAAGCTGACGCGCGAACTCGAGATCGGTGGTGGCCAGCGCCTCGGTGGTGACCGTCATCTCACTCCCTACCACTCAAGAGTGGCGACCGTCCCGCGAACTCAAGATCACGGGACCCCAGCGTGTGTTGAGTTAAGTCTATCGGTCTCTGGAGATCGGCTCGAAAAACAGACCGTGAGACCACCCGGCGGCCACCAGCAATGCGCCGGCCAGCATCCAGGAGGGCTTGCGGCGCCAGGCGCCGACCGCCATGAGCGTGTCGCCGCCCAGCCGCAGCGCAGTGGACGCCGGCGGCATGTGCTGGAGCACGTACTCGCCTCGGGCCGTGTTCCGGAGCCGGTTGACGTCGGCGAAGCGGAGGACCAGGGCGGAGCCGATGACCGGTAGGAGGTAGCGCGAAACCAGGCCGGCGGCCAGGCGGTGCTGCCAGAGAAGGGCGTTGGAGACGACCGACGCGCTGATGTCGAACGCGAGCTTGACCGGGTGGACCTGGTGAACCAGGATCGCGTCGGCGTCGAGCGTCATTGGTCGGCGGCCAGTCTCTCCACCTCGGTCACCATGCCATCGAGGATCTTCAAGCCGGCGTCCCAGAAGCCGGGATCGGTGATGTCCATGCCCAGCCGCCGAACGAGCTCGTCGGGGCGCGTCGAACCGCCCGCGGCCAGGAACTCCAGATAGTCGTCGACGAAGCTCGGCCCGACCTGGAGGAACCGGTGGTAGATGGAGAGCGCGAGCAGGTTGCCGAACGCATAGGCGTAGACATAGCCGGGCGTATGCAGGAAGTGCCCGACGTAGCTCCACCACACCTTGTGCTCGTCGGTGAGGATGAGCGCGTCGCCGAACATGACCTGCAGCTTTTCCTGGAAAAGCTCGCCGAGCTGCTCGACCGCGAGCTCGCCTTCCTTGCGGCGCATCGTGTGGCACGCGTCCTCGTAGCGGTTGAACGCGACCTGCCGGAACACGGTCGAGAAGGCGTCCTCGCACTGCGTGCAGAGCATCGCCAGGCGAACCTTCGGATCCTTCTCCTCGGCCATGATGCGGTCGAAGGTGAGCGCCTCACCGAAAACGGACGCGGTTTCGGCGAGGGTCAGCGGCGGATGGAAATCGAAGATGTGCTGCTTCGTGGCCAGGCGGTCGTGCAAACCGTGGCCGAGCTCATGCGCCATCACCAGCGCGTCGCGCAGCTTGCCGGTGAAGTTGAGCATCACGTACGGGTGGTGGTGCGGTGTAACCGGCATGCAGTAAGCGCCGCCGGCCTTGCCCGGCACGACCGGCGCGTCGATCCAGCCATGCTTGAAGAAGTCATCGACCAGGTCGCCTGCGCGCTTCGAGAAGCGACGGTACGACCCCAGAACGAGCTCCTTCGCCTCTTCCCACGTGAGGTCGCTGCCGGCCTCGCCGATGGGAGCGTAGCGATCCCATTCGTGCAGCTCGCCGACTCCGAGCAGCTGCTTCTTGACGCGGTAGTAGCGCACGCACACGTCGTAGCGCCCGGTCACGGCCTCGACCAGCGCCTGGACGGCCTCGTCGGAAGTTTCGTTGGCGAGGTTGCGCGATGAGATCCAGGTGGGGAAATGACGCAGGCGGTCGTCGATCGCCTTCTCGCCAAGGATGACGTTGTAGATGTACGCGCGGGTCTTGACGTCGTGACCCAGCGCGGTCGTGATGGCGGCGCTCGCCTCGCGCCGCACCTTGCGATCGTGCTCGCGCAGCAGCACCAGCGCTTCATCGAGCGGCGCCTGTTTCCCGCCGATTTCGACGCGCATGCGCGCGCAGAGCTCTTCGAACAAGCGATTCCAGGCGGCGTTGCCGACCGGGCTGTAGTCGGTGAGGACGCGCTCCTCGGGCTCCGAAAGCTGGTGCGGGCGGAATTTCCGCGCCTCCTCGACCACGTGGCGATAGCGAGCCGACTCGGGTTCTGCGTAAAGGCGAGCCGCCTGCTCGTCGCTGATCTGCGCCAGCTCCAGCGTGAAGAAGACGAGATGGCGGCCGCGCTCGGCGCCGGCCTCGCGCACGCGCGCCAGGAGCCTTCCGGCGGCTGGGTCATCGGTGTTCTGGCTGTGGAGGAGGTACGCGTAGACATCAGGCTTGGCGGCGAGCTCTTCGTCTTCCTCGAGCTCGCGCATCATGGCCGCGAACTCTTTGGGCGGGAGCGAAACGACTTTGCCCTTGAAGCGTTCCTCGAACGCCTGCGCTCGTTTCAGTGAGTCGGCGAGGGCCGCCTCGATCGCAGGGTCGGTCGGCGATTTGAAAAGGTCGGTCAGATCCCAGCGAACTCGCTCGGCGCCCGTGGTTTTCGTCGCTTGTGCCATAAGGCGGTCAGGATAACCGAGTCGCTAATCCGATCGGTAGCACGACGGTCAGCGATCTAGTCTTACGGCATGCCGAGAAAAGCAAAGCACCATGGACCGGAGTCGTCGGGTCCCGCGATGAGTAAGCACCTGGTTGATTTAGATGACGACGCCCTTGACGCCGCCAGGGCGCAACTCGGTACCAAGACGATCAAGGAAACAGTGAACGAGGCTTTGAGGCAGGTGAGCCGCGGTCGGAGCAAGATGGTTTCGCAAGCGATCGATGTCCTAGTGCACGCCAAACTAGAGGATCGCAACCGCGCATGGCGCTGACCTAAATCAATTTCGTGAGCTCGCGCACCCGGTCGGGGTCCGGCCAGCGACCCGCATATGCGCCTTCGTTGACGGCATCCGTCAGCTCTTCCAGCAATGGCTCGACCCACTCGGCGCTCGTGGTGTGCATGTACTCCAGCGGCGTCTCCGGTGGCGCGCGGCGGCGCCCGAGCCTTTGCTGGACGCGTTCGTACAACCTGAGCAGCTCGGACTCGCCGGGCGACGGCCGCCTCGCCCGCGCTCGTCGCCGACTCGTGCGCGACCACGCCCACAGCAATGTCACGAGCAGTGCGATCACGACCGCGGGCGGAATCACCGCCAGCGCACCAAGCGATCCCAGGACCGCCATCGGCGCGCTTATCGTGAGGTGCGGGATGAGGCGCGCGATGCCCGCGGCGGCCCAGTGGTTTGGAAATTGCGTCGCCGCCAGCGCCGGGAATCCCGGCGAAGGATCAACTGGCACCCAACCGTGGTTCGGGAACCACACCTCGACCCACGCATGCGCGTCGCGCTCGCGCACGATCGCCTGGTCGAGGACGGCGTTGTAATCGCCTGTCGAATACCCGGTCGCCAGGCGAGCCGGGATGCCGAGGCTGCGCAGCATCATCGTCTCGGCCGTAGCGAACTGCTCGCAATAGCCCTTCTTGACATCGAACAAGAACCAGTCGACCGGGTCGCGGCCGGCAGGCACGTGTCCCAGCTGCTGCGTGTACTGAAAGTTCTGTTGCAGATAGGTCGTGAGCGCCATGACGAGGTCGAACTGATTCGAGCTGTGGTCCTGCGTCACTCGCAATGCCAGCGCCCGCGCCTCCGGCGATAGCGACCCGCGGTCCATGTACGCCGCGTTCTCGTCAGGAGGGTTGAAGACGTACGGGTCTTGGCGGAGCTCGTTCGCCGTGATGTTGGGCAGGTACGAGACCACCGAGTACGTCTGGCCCGGCCGCAACAGATCTGGCGTCCTGAAAGTCCCGTAGGCGTCCTCTCGCAACGCAGACACGGGCGCGTAGAGGCTCTGGATGGGATAGGCCGCGCTGATGACGCCCGGCAACGGCCTCACGACACGAAAGACCTGCACGAAAGTTCCGTTGTTGTTCGGAGGCGCTGGCGGAAGTAGGCGCGGCGGCACGTAGGGCTGGACAATGGTGAAGCCGTGGTTGGATGCCGTCCATACGCCGTCTCGATAGGTATCGAACACCAGGCCGCGCCAGTAGGCGGGAGCGCCGGTGCGCACGTACATCACAGGGGCATCGCCGAGACGGCCGCGAAAGTGAAGGTCGACGCTGCTCGTGGATCCGGACGGGTCACCGCTCAGCTGGATCAGGGGCAGCGCCGGGTTCTCCATCTCGCCTCTGAAACCGACGTAGTTGGGCAGGGACACCAGCACCGGGCCAGAGGGCTCGAGGTTGGGCTGCGGGATCAGGAAGAACGCGAGAGCGCCAAGTGCGAGCGCACCGCCCAGAGCCGTGGCGACGGCTTTGATCGGCACTGCCGCTCGCGCGTCCATGCGGCGCAGATGTGATGCGGCCCAGAAGCCGGCGAGGCATACGGCCCACAGGGCGAGCAGGATCCCGAAGGGGTAGTCCCAGGCGTAGACCGCCGCCAGATAGAGGATCGCGAGGCTGATCCACAGGCTCGAATAGCAGTTGCGGCGCGTCTTGAGGTCGAAGCTGGTGACCGCGACCAGAAGGATGGCGAAGTTGGCCTGCGGCAAGACGCCGCCGAAAATTGCGCCGATCGAGTCGGCCAGGAAGTAGGCGAGGGCTGCGAAGACGAGGCCCGCGAGCACGACCTGACGGCGGACACCGCGCTTTTGCGCTCGTTCGCGATAGCTCACTACATGGCCGATCGCGGCCGCGGCGAGGCCGATTGCGGGAACGACGTAGTCCTCGCCGTACAGCACCACCGCCAGGACCGCGACCGAGAAGCCAGAGAAGACAAAGGCTCGGCCTTCGAGGGAGTTCTCAACGGGCGATAGTGGGAGCCTGAGCTTGCGTCTCACAGCGGCCACTCCAGGCCCGCGCGCCGCGTGGGGGCGTCAACTCCAAGCTCCGCGTCGCCGACCACCCAGGCCCGGATCGAGCCGCCGCGCTGCCTGACGGCCTCTAGCGCGTCATCGATGTCCACGCTGGGCGTGGCGGCGACTGCGATCGCGTCACCAACCGCGGGTGGTAGCGGACGGGCATCATCTGCGGGGTACGGATACCTCGCCAGCCACTCCAGCAGCGCCCACAACGAGCGCGACTCGTCCGGCCGGGAGGGCTCCGCGCCGGGCGCCCACAGGACCACGCGCCCACCGGAGCGCAAACAATCCCAGGCTTCGGACGCGGCGAGGCGCGCGATCTGGTCGGCAGCCTGTGGCGTAGGTGGCGAGGGATCGCAAAAGATTCCGAGCGTCTGCACGCCTGGTGGCTCGAACTCGCGCACGATCAGCTCGCCGTGGCGAGCGCTGGAACGCCAGTGGATGCGCCGGAGCGGATCGCCAGGCCGATACTCGCGGACGCCGAATATCTCGGTGCCCGAACCGGCGCGCGGAGCGGCGAGGCTCGCCTCGACCTCCGTTGCATGCAGTCGTTCGGCGAGCGCCATCAATCGCGGCAGCACAAGCGCGAGCTCGGAATCGAGGCTGGGGCCGCGATGCGCGAACAATCCGAGCGGGTCGCCGGTTTCCAGGATCCAACCGCGGGCTCCGATGGGGCCGCGGCGCAGCGGCCCGATGGCGCGAACCTCTGCCCAACCCTTTTTCGGGATCACGCCGGCCGCCGCCTCAAGCGGGGTTGCCCCGACGGTGCCCGAGATCCGCGCCGGCCCCCGGGTGCCGCGAATGGAGTCGATGCGCAGCTCGACCTGCATGCGGTCGCCCTCGAACACCGGCACCGTCGGCCCGCTGCCCAGGATTCGCTCCGGCAGCCCTTCCATTGGTGACCCTTCACCGCTCTCGGAACCGCGGACATGCAGGCTCCCCGTGAGCCCGCGGTTCCAGAGCGAGTAGACGAAGGCCACGACGATCATGCCAACGATCCAGTACGCGAGCAGGTAAAGCCAGGCGACGTTAGAGCTGCCCCCGTAGTAGAAGACCGCGGCGGCCAGTATCAGCGCGCCAAGAAACCTGGGTGTGGGTCTCAGTGCTGCCTCAGCGGTGGTAGAGGAAGCGAGGCGACGACCTCCGCGAGGACCTCGGAGGCCTTCGTGCGCCCGCGCATGCCGAGCCGGTGCGCGAGCGCTGGCGCCGCTAGCAGCTTGACGTCGTCGGGCAGAACGAAGTCACGACCCTCGAACAGAGCCCATGCTTGCGCGGCCCGCTGCAGGTAAACACCGGAACGCATGCTGGCCGGCAGCACGACCTCGGGCCTTGAACGGATCGCATCCATCAGGGACACGATGTACGCGCGGATGGCCGGCGCGGCCACCACGCGGAGGCATCCTTCCTGGAGCTCGACGACATCGGCCAGGCTGACGACCGCGCCGAGCTCGGCGATAGGATCGCCATGCTCGCGCCGCGCAAGCACTTCCATCGCCTCGGCGTTGGTTGGTGGGCCCATCTCGGCGGCGAGGATGAATCGGTCGAGCTGCGATTCCGGCAGCGGATAGGTGCCGTGGAACTCGCTCGGGTTCTGCGTCGCGATCACGAAGAACGGCCGCACCAACTGGCGGGTGACGCCTTCGATTGTCACCTGGCCCTCCCCCATCGCCTCGAGCAGCGCGGATTGCGTGCGCGGGGTGGCGCGGTTCACTTCGTCGGCGAGCACGAAGTTGGCAAATATCGGCCCGGGCACGAACTCGAAGGTCAGGTCCTTCTGATTGAAGATGCTCGAGCCGGTGATGTCGGACGGGAGCAGGTCGGGTGTGCACTGGATTCGCCGGAACGTCCCACCCACGGACGTCGCAAGCGCGCGTGCGAGCATGGTCTTGCCGGTGCCTGGGAGATCCTGGAGCAGCACGTGGCCGCCGGCGACCAACCCTGCGGCCGCGAGCCGCACGACACGATCCTTGCCAACGATTACGCGGTGAACGTTCTCTTCGATGCGGCCGAGGAGGTCCGCCGCGCGCCTGGGTTGCAGCTCACGTTGGGATGCCGACGACACAGGCCAAGTCTAGTTGGCGATCCCCGGCCGAGCCCCATTTAAGGACCAACTCGCGGCGGGGAGGCGAGATAGCCGAGCCTCCTTTTAGAGCTAGCCCTTTACGTACGAGAGCTTCTCGGCCACCTTGCCGTCGCGGACCTTGAACAGGTCGATGCCGCGTATGTGTCCGGATCCCCAATCGAAGCGCCAGCGCACGGCCGCGCGATCGCCGGCGACGACCATCTCTTCGGTCTCGAAGCGCGCCTGCGGTGTTCCTTTGAAGAACTCATCCCAGAACTTGCCGACGGCCGCCTGGCCGACCAGACGTTCTCCGTCCGGCGGGGGCAGTGTGTTCTCGAATATGCAGTCGTCCGTCATCAACGCCATCACCCCATCGACGTCGTGCCGACCGAACGCGTCGTTGAAGGCGTTGATCGTCTCGGCGGTTCCGGCGGTCACCCCTGTCCGATCATCCGCGAGATGACCTCCGCGAGGTTGGGCCCGCCCTTGCCGAACGGCACAGAGTGCACACGGTGCGCGAACACCATCTCGGCGACTGCGCCCACGTGCGTCACCTTCACCAGCTCGGCGCTGTCATAGGCGGCCTTGGCCTGCGCGGCGCGAGCACAGACGAGGTCTGAGCGGTGGCCGTCGACCTCCAGCGCGATGGAAATCTGAGCGATGAGGCGCAGGATCTCGCGCGGCAGCTCCACCTCGGGGAATGTCGCGATCGCTTCGGCGATGTGTGAACGGACGTCCTGCTCCGACTCCGCGTGTTCGCGCACGAACTTGTGCGGGTCGTCTTCCCAGACGGATCGCTTCTCGACAATGGCGACGCGCTGGTCGAGGTCGCGAATGCCTTCGACGTCCACGCAAAGACCGAAGCGGTCGAGCAGCTGCGGCCGCAGCTCGCCTTCCTCCGGGTTCATGGTGCCGACGAGGATGAATCGCGACGGGTGCGAGACCGAGACTCCCTCACGCTCAACGGTGTTCACGCCCATCGCTGCCGCGTCAAGGAGCACGTCGACGATGTGGTCATCGAGTAGGTTCACCTCGTCGACGTAGAGGATGTTGCGGTTGGCCTCCGCGAGCACGCCGGGCTCGAAACGCCGCGAACCTTCCTTCAACGCCGCCTCGAGGTCGATCGTCCCGACCACTCGGTCTTCCGAGGCGTTGATCGGAAGCTCCACCACCCGCATGCGGCGGGTGGTCACCGGCAGCTCGCCGGCCTGCGCCCTCTCGCGGCAGTCCGCGCACCAATCCTCTGGGTCGTCTGGATGGCAGCCGAAGTGGCAGCCCTCTACGACCTGCTGGTCGGGGAGTAGGTGCGCCAGCGCTCGCACAGCGGTGGACTTGCCGGTGCCCTTCTCGCCGCGGATCAGCACGCCGCCGATGGCCGGGTGAATGGCGTTGAGCACCAACGCGAGCTTCATGTCGTCCTGCCCGACGATGGCGGTGAACGGATAGGAGTACCGGTCGATTGCCATTGGAGTTGTCATGTTACCGACGGCCCCGCACCAGCTGGCGGTTAGGGTGGAATCGCGACCAGCCCGCCCTCAGTTCGTTCCAGCGTCCACCCGCCCTCATGGAAGAAGCCGTGATGGCGGCGACAAAACAGCAGCAAGTTCCAAAGTGCATGAGGTCCGCCGTCTGCCCAATGTCTGATGTGATGGCCGTCGGTCCATGCCGCCGGCATGTCGCAACCAGGAAACCTGCAGCCCTTGTCGTGAGCAATCAACGCCCGACGCATCGCGGGCGGGATGGCGCGGCTGCTGCGACCAGCTTCGACCTGGTGCGACTCCGCGCCGCAAAACACCGGCGTGATCGTGCAGTCGCAAGCAAGCCGGCGTGCGGTCTCGGCAGGTATCGGCTGTGCCCATTCCAGCTCCGCCGCGCGTGAGCCTGGCTCCTTGGCCAGGGTCGCCATATCGACCGTCACCATCAGATGCGGTTTCTGGCCGCCAACCTCTGGCAATCTGCCGCCATCGAGCTGGCGCCGCGCCATCTCCACCGCTGCATCGACTCGCCGTTGCCTGGCTGTGCGATCGTCGTCCGGCGCTGGCGGGCCCATGACCGAGTTCAAAGCTGTCTGGAGCACCGCCCCGCCCTCGGCGTCGAGCCGGCCGTTCAGATAGAAGACACCGTCGAGGGTCTGACTCAGATAAAGGAAGCGCCGCTCATGCGACTCGTTGGCGTCGCGAAGAACTTCATCCGGCTGCAGGCAATGACGAAGGTGGGCAGCGACCTGCCCCAGACGCTTGGGATCGAGCTCTTTGGCGGAGCTGACGAGGATTTCCTCGGCTTGCGACTCCATCTTGTCGCCCAGCTGCTCTGATGTGCTGGCGATCAAGGACGCGTGGCGGTAGCTGATGT
>WNEZ01001382.1_pt1 | contig 46240 bp, 41 predicted proteins | sample 5400521 | NCBI WGS metagenome assembly WNEZ01 (sample SAMN13153339, study PRJNA577476) | soil metagenome | isolation source: 120 cm saprolite under Douglas fir tree site 2 hole 1 replicate 1 | place: USA:California | collected 2015-04-18
CGTTCTCTCCGCCATTTATGCCTCCTATGATGGACTGGTGTTGCTGAACACACCGACCGCAGAGAGCTTGGCTGCCGTCTACGGCGACCAGCCGCTGGAGGTTGAAGCTGAATTGTCCGAAGAGATCACCTCCCGCGAAACCGACGTACTTAGAATGTTGGCGCAGGGACTCGTCAACAAAGACATCGCGGCGCGTCTCGGTATCTCCGAGCATACAGTCAAGTTCCACATCAGCGCGATTCTCGACAAGCTAGGCGCTTCCACCCGCACCGAAGCGGTGACACTGGGAATCCGGCGTGGGCTAATTCCAATCTGAACTCTTTGGCCTTCAGGTGGACGCCAGCTAGCTTCCGGTCAGCCGACGACACGCCCGCGAACCGGTGGCGAGGTCACGGATAGACTGAATGTTTCTCAGATTTACAGCGCATTGCAACGTATCAGTTGGAATCGTGCAGTATCGAAAGCTTCATGTCCCGACTGTGCTGGGCGCTTCACGCTCTCGAAGTCCGCGCTGTTCAAGGAGGGCAAGCCCTGATGATGTAATCCTAACAATGCTGCGTCCTTGCACTTGCTCTTTCATGACAAGTCCGCGATCATTCGCATCCTCCCAAACTGGCAGCCTTGGACACGACGTACGCCATGCATCCATGACTTCGCCGTAGCTTCGATCGCGTCTTACCAACCACTCAAGAAGATCTAGGATCAGGCTTTCCATTAGGGAGTCGCCCATGATTATCTTCCTTTGTCCCATTAGTATATCGGACTAGAGTTAGTCCTGCTGGCTGCTTTGGCGAGCGAGTCACGGGCAAGTTGCGGTAATCCGTATTGCTCTGGATTTCTTCTTCTGTGAGCGAAGCGGGACCCGAGCTCACTGGATGCTCTTGACCAGCCGGAGCGGTCTATGCGGCTAAAGGAATGGATTCAGAAGCGGTTGCGAAATTTATAAAATCGTTGGAACGGGGGCGATGCACTCTTATCCGCAGACCTAGACCCGGCCGCCAGTGACCACGAGTTGCTAGATTCGCTCTCGCCTCGTCGCATCGTAACGGCCTACCAACGGCTCCTCTATGTCATCGAGCAGACTGACTACTCATCGTCGCCGTTGTCCTCCGGTGCACTCTTATCCGCAGGCGTGAAGAAGCCGAAAAGACCGTGCGCCTCGTCGCTGATGCCCGCGGTGAAGAACAGCCAATTGCTCGGTCCAGCACCCTGGTCGTTGCCAAAGCGCAGTGCCCACAGGCGATCGTTCTGCAGTGCATGTCCACTTGCATCGCGGAGTAGGCCATCGAAACGTCCGCTGTCGACGTCGTAGACAGCAATCTGTCCGCTCCCGGCATTGCCAATCAGCAAGTGATTGCTGAAGAACCCGAAGTTCGCCGGTGCGATCGCGATCCCCCAGGGCGCATTGAGCCACGGCCCATGCTCCAATCTCTGTAGCCGTTTGCCTGCAGGAGAGAATTTGTCCACGAATCCGAGGCCCGGGAAGTCGAAGTCGTCGTGCTTGCTGGCATTCTGTTTCGCGTATGCGACGTACAGATTTCCGTTTACCTCCTGCACGTTAAAGGGGGCGAAGCCGCTATGGATCTCACGATCAGTGAACGCTTGATCATCATGATCATTGTCAGCATCGTCAAGGTCTACGCGCTTGAACTTGGTGTCGTACACCTCGATGTGACCTGAGCGAAAGTTCGTGACGTACAGAAAAAATGGTCCACCAGCTTTCATCTGCGCGATTGTGGCACCCTTGTAAACCGCACCCCTGTTGGCGGAGGGGATCTTGGAGTTATCCACAACCACAAATGCGTCATTGGGAAGGTCGGCCGGGTTAATTCCTGGACCCCATGCCACGATCGTTCCGTCCTCGGTCACGAACGTGAAAACTGCGCCGGTCGTTGTGTCTTGTCCCTGCGCGTTTTTTGCGTGGAACGTAAATCCTGCGGCTCCTGTAAACACCACCCCAGTTGGAGTACCCGCGACCCCACTTACGGGTGACGGGATATTCACTACGAGTCCTTGCTTCACTCCCTGTCCGTTGTAGAGGGTCGAAACGCCGGCGTTGTTGTCGGATACCCACCACGGACTTGTGGAACTTGAAATAAGGCCCCAAGGATTGACGAGCTGCGCATCAGGCTGGCCGCTCGGTGGGTTCTGGGCGAGGCCCTGAATATCAGAAACGAGGTTGGTTTGTTGGTAGGCTTGCGCGATTCCAAGCGTGCTGAAAGCAAGCACAGCGGTGAAGATCAGGGCCATCGTACGCATGACATTCTCCAGTCGGGAGTCTCGATTGGAGGTTAGCGAAGGGCAAGGAATTGAGTGTCACGCAGGTGTCATTCTCTCGTAAAGGAATTGTCACTCTTCAGGTCGTAGAGTCGGGGGATCCGTACCGTGACAAAGCGAAGCTCACGATCGAAGGGGAAAGGGGGAAAAGTCCAAAATCCTGGCGATGGACCCCATGCACCGCGAGATGACTTCATTTCGAGATCCATTTCGCTCAGGTGCTTGGTAACATCTTCGCCGTTGGCCGGAGCCAATTGACTGCTCCCCAATATTTTTCGGATAGTGCGTTTCATAGTTTCTCCCAGTCGCGATCCAATTCTCCCGTTTTGCGGTCGACCTATTGCATCCCGGGATCGAGCAGGTACAAGTTCCAAAATCAAATTGTGGCGTAATTGTGACGTAGGGTTTCAACCCGTCTGCCCAAAACCCAACATTACCAACAACGCCTGAACTTCCTTCCGTGCGGGCGAGATTTGATTCAACCGTTTGTTTTCAATACACTTACGTTGGCCTGGAGCTGACCTGAGCAATCTTGGCCTCGCGCCACGCGCAAGCCCGGATCGTCGAGGGGCCTGGTTTTTTGGCCGGCGCAACGCGGCTTCCGGGTGCCGCACCAACCCAGATCCCTCCGCTTGTCCTCACCGCGCAAGCGCGGCTCGGGACGCCGCTGGGGATGACAGGGAATGGGTTGGTTTGTCAACGAATAGGCTCCGGCATTCTTAAGTCCCAATGAAGACTTCTTCCGGCAGCGGTTCTGGCGCGAAACGCAGCGTTCCTGCGGAGAACGTGGACGAGTACCTCGCAGGCGTTCCGGAACCCGCCCGCAGCACATTGAGCAAAGTTCGAGCCGCGATTCGGTCCGCAGCGCCGCGGGAGGCCACGGAGGCCATCAGCTATGGGATACCCACTTTCAAGTACCAAGGATCCCTGGTGGCTTTCGGCTCGTTTTCAAACCACTGCAGTTTGTTCCCGATGAGTCTGGCCGTGATGGCGGCGTTTAAAAACGAACTTAAAGGCTTTTACACCTCGAAAGGCACCATCCGCTTCCCGATCGACAAGCCTCTCCCGGCGGCTCTGGTGAAAAAGCTGGTGAAGGCACGACTGGCGGAGAAAGAACGCAAAAAACAGCGGTGAGTCAGTCGTCGGTCTTAAGTCGTCAGGGCCAATTTTCCTGCCGGGAAACGCGAAATCCGGTGGTCGCGGTTTGGCTTGGGATGCTCATCGCTATTTTCCCACGATGTGGTGCATGTGGTGCAGGACCGCGCAACTGAGATGACCCAGGACGAACCAGAAAACTGCCTCGAGCACCCTGCGGGTGGTTGACGTCATAAGCGTAAGTTCCTCCAATCCTAGGACCAAGAGAATACTCGATCCAGATTGGACCGGAGTTGCACCAGCAACGCTGCAAGTTGCCTGCTTAGATTCCTTTACCTGCCACTTTCCACTTGCGACGGGGAGTAACTTTTCCGATAATATGGTACGAGTCTTACTATCAACGTGTACCGATACAGTCGAGCGGACCTGCTTCGCATCCTGCGGCTCACGGCGCGTCAGTTGTCAGCTTGGGAAAGAGCTGGACTGGTAGCCGCCGCCGAAAGCTACTCTTTTTTCGATCTCCTGCAAATCAAAAAGGTGCGTGACCTGTGTGCCCGCAAGGTGCGGCCCGCGGTCATCCGGCAGTCGCTCGAAGCCATGCAGAAGCAGGTTGCAGGGATGGAGAATCCGCTGCTCGAAGCGAGCGCTTTCTCTACAGGACACCGCATCGCCTTCCGTCACAAAGGCAAAGTGGTCGAGCCCATCGCCGGGCAATTCATGTTCGACTTTTCTCCGGAACAGAAGGTGGTGGCCAGTACGCCGATCTCAAACTATACCGAGGCCGTGCCCACGGATGTGGGGGAGCTTTTTGCCCGCGGCATCGCCCTCGAGGAGGACCCCGGGAACCACGCGCAGGCCATCGAGATGTACGAGCAGGTGCTGGATCTCGATCCCGATCACGCCGCCGCCCACATCAACCTGGGTACACTGCATTACAACCGTCAGGAATACGCGCTGGCGGAAAAACACTACCGGCGTGCGATCGAGGTGGACCCGCGCTATGCCCTGGCGCATTTTGACCTGGGCAATGTGCTGGACGAAACCGGGCGCGTAGCCGAAGCCATCCAGACCTACAGCACCGCGTTGCAGCTTGCACCAACTTACGCCGACGCGCATTACAACCTGGCCCTGGCCTACGAAAAGATCAAGGAGCCGCGCAAGGCTTTGCAGCACTGGCGCGCTTACGTGAAGCTGGACACGACCGGCCCCTGGGCGGTGCATGCACGCAACCAGATCCAGCGCATTCTGCAGGCAGACGGACTAAAGCTGGTGCACGGCGGCAAACAGAACTGATCTCACCGACGCTCCTCTCGGGAGAACCCAACGCTCCCATCCCTTCGGTAAGCTTGAGTTTGCTTCTTCCTGCTGTCAGGCGGACGATTCTTCGTGAGAACAAGCTGTGTTACAGGGACGATTGCCATCTTTTCTCAAAAACACGAGCTACGTGCTGGGGCTGATTTGGCACGAAGAGTCAAATCGCGGGCAGCGAATCAAACGCCTGCTCCTGTTGTTCGGCTGGCAGTTCTGGAAGCGAGTGGTACGGAAACCGGTCGAAGTTCTGCTCTTCAACGGACTGCACTTTCGCGCCTACTCCGACTGCCAGGCATCGTCCGCCGTGATGTATACGCGGATTCCGGACTCGCGTGACATTCTTTTCCTGCGCGCGCATGTCCGGGAAGGAACCCTGATCGACGTCGGTGCCAACGTGGGCCTGGTTTCGTTGCTGCTTGCCGACCGCGTGCAGCACGGGTTGCTGTTTGAGCCCAATCCTATCGCGGCCGAGCGGGCACGGCAGAATCTGGTGCTCAATGGTCTGAAGTTTGAAGTCCACGAGCTGGCACTCTCGGATACCACGGGAACGGTCGAGTTCGAAGACGAAGGTGGAGTTAGCACCTGCAACCGCACGGTCGTCGGCTTCTCGACCTCCCTTCCTACCCGCAAGGTTCAGTGCATTCGACTGGACGAATTTCTTGCTCAACACTCGCCGCCCTATCCCATCAGCGCGGTGAAAATCGATGTTGAGGGCCACGAAAATCAAGTGCTGGCCGGAATGACGGAGTGCCTTCGCCGCTCCCGGCCTCGCCTGGTGATGTTCGAGTATCTGCAACGAACAAACTTGCGTGAAACCTTTCGACTGTTTGAAACGGTCGGGTATACGGTGCTGCAACTCACAGCACGCGGGGCCGAGCGCGCTACGCTTGAAGTGCCGCCGCTGCGAGATCTGTTCGCCTGCCCCAATGAGCTGCTGCCGGAATTCACGGCGGACGGTCGCCAAGGCGTTTGAAGTTCCGGTCGTCTTTGCGAACTTTGCGGTCAAAGGCTTCCACCGCAAAGGACGCAAAGAGCCCAAAGTGTCTAGCTCCCTGCCTGTCTCGCTGAGCGCTGCCTGGAAGTATTTGGGTGCTAGAATTCAGGGTTAGCCATCTCAGCTTGAAGGTATTTCCATGTCCGAGACCACGCTGCAACTCCCATCGCCTTTGCCCCTGACTTCCCTTACCGAGGACGAAATTCTGTTTCGCGATAACATTCGCCAGTTTGCCGACGATAAAGTCAGGCCGCTGGTGAAGGAAATGGACGAAAAGGGCGTCTTCGATCACGATCTGATTCACCAGTTCTTCCAGCTCGGGCTGATGGGGATTGAAATTCCAGAACCGTACGGAGGCGGCGGGGGGAAGTTCTTCGAGGCGATTCTGGCAGTCGAAGAAATGTCGCGGGTGGACGCTTCCGCTGGCGTTGTCGTGGATGTGCAGAACACGCTGGTCAACAATGCGCTGTTACGATGGGGATCCGAGGAGCAGAAGAAGCATTACCTTCCGCGCATGGCGGCGGATACCTGCGGGGCGTACGCCCTGAGCGAAGCCGGTTCAGGTTCGGACGCGTTTGCCTTGCAGACCCGGGCCACGCTCAAGGGCAGCGACTACGTTCTGAACGGACGCAAACTCTGGATTACTAATGGCAAAGAAGCGGGGCTTTTCGTGCTTTTTGCCACTGTGGATCCGGCAGCCGGGTACAAGGGTATTACTGCGTTCCTCATCGAGAAGAATTTTGCCGGCTTTACCGTCGGAAAGAAAGAGGACAAGCTGGGCATTCGGGCTTCGTCCACGTGCGAACTGATCCTCGAGGATTGTCAGGTGCCGAAGTCGAACGTGCTGGGCGAAGTGGGTAAAGGCTATAAGATCGCGATTGAGACATTGAATGAAGGGCGTATTGGAATCGGCGCGCAGATGGCCGGAGTGGCCCGGGGTGCGTGGGAGTACGCCGCGAAATATGCCCAGGAACGCAAGCAGTTCGGGAAGACCATCGCCGATTTTCAGGGAGTTCAGTTCCAGATCGCACAGATGGCCACGGAAATCGAAGCCGCCAGGCTGATGGTGTATAACGCGGCGCGAATGAAAGACGCCGGCGTGCCCTTCGTCAAAGAGGCCGCGATGGCGAAACTGTTTTGCTCGCAGGTGGCGGAGCGGGTGACCTCTTTGGCGATCGAGATTTACGGCGGCTATGGCTTTACCAAAGACTATCCGGTGGAGAAGTACTGGCGCGACTCCAAGATCGGCAAAATCTACGAAGGCACCTCGAACATGCAGTTGGCCACCATCGCAAAGCTCGTGATGGGTGGAAAGTAGAGGAGCCCGCCGGGACCGTCAAACCGCCGACTCCAGTTGAGGTTTCAAATTCCCCGCCAATCTTGCTTACAAATCCGCGGCACGCACGTCGAACCACCGGGGCGGTCCAATTCTTCCAGGGACCTAAGCATTTTCTCGCACAGGAGCAGCTCGCATGCGTAACAGCCTTATCGGCTTGGCCGCAATTCTTGCCTTGAGCCTGGTGGCTTCTTCCCAGACCGCCGAAGAACTGATTCAGAAAAATACCGAGGCCAAGGGCGGGATGGAGAAGATCAAAGCCATCAAGACGGTGCGCCTGACCGGCAAGTTGGACGCGGGCGGCGGGTTCACCGCTTCGGTGGGCCAGGAAAACAAGCGTCCCAACCAGGTGCGCGAAACTCTTACGCTGCAGGGAATGACCCAGGTGCAGGCCTACGACGGTTCGAGCGGCTGGCAAATCCGGCCATTTGGCGGACGCAAGGATCCGCAGTTCATGGGCGAAGACGATGTGCGCGATCTCCTCATCGACTCCGATTTCGACGGCCCCCTGGTGGATTACAAAGAAAAGGGCAACCAGGTGGAGTATCTGGGCCATGACGTGGTCGATGGCGATGACGCACTGCGACTGAAGGTTACGCTGAAAGACGGCGACATCATTTACTACTATCTCGATCCCGATACGTTCCTCGAAATTCGCACCGAACGGCGGGAATTCATCCGCGGCGCGGTGCGGGACAGCGTTACCGATCTCGGTTCCTACAAACCCGTGGCAGGCGTAATGTTCCCCTTCTCGGTGAACGGTGGTCCCAAGGACGATCCCACGCAATGGCAGAGCGTGACCTACGAGAAGATCGAAGCCAACGTGTCGCTGCAGGATTCTGATTTCGCGGTGCCGGCGTCGCTGAAGGAAGCTACGAAGAAAGAAACGGCCGCCAAGTAAATAGGCGCTCTCCGTAATGTTGGGCCCGGGCGCGGGCGGGACGCCCCCGCGACAGCCGGCGGGACGCCGGCGCTACGATTCAGAGGATTCTTTACGATGAGTGATTGCTTCCGCCGTGCTTGCAGCCTGCTCACTTTCTCCTGTTCCCTACTACTCTTCATTCCGACAGCGCTGAATGGGCAGCAGCCCGTCAAGTTCGATGCTGCCACCATCTCCGGTCTGCCTGCCCGCAACATCGGCTCCGCTGCCACCAGCGGCCGCATCGCTGCGGTGGACGCTGCGCGGGACGAGGGCCGTTTGACCGTGTTCGCGGGAACGGCGAGCGGAGGGGTTTGGAAGTCGGTCAACGGGGGCACGACCTTCCGTCCGGTCTTCGACCGGCAGCCGGTGCAGTCGATTGGCGCGGTCGCGATCGATCCTTCGAATCCCAAGATCGTGTGGGTGGGGACGGGAGAATCGTGGGTGCGAAACAGCATCTCCGTCGGAGATGGTGTTTATAAATCCACCGACGGCGGCGAAAACTGGACCAACATGGGGCTGCGCGACTCCGAGCACATCGCGAAAATCCTGGTCGATCCCAAAGACAGCAATCGCGTTTTGGTTTGCGCCACTGGGCACTTGTGGGATGACAACCAGGAACGCGGCGTCTACCAGACCTCGGACGGAGGCCAGACCTGGAAAAAGGTGTTGGGCGGCGCTAACGGATCGACGGGTTGCGGGTTCATGGCGCTCAGTCCACAGGAGCCGAAAACCGTTTTCGCCTCGCTGTGGGATTTCCGCCGCCAGGGCTGGACCTTCCGCTCCGGCGGCCCGGGCAGTGGACTCTACCGCTCCAGCGACGGTGGCGAGCACTGGACAGAACTCAACGAAAGCAACAGCAAGGGCCTTCCAGAAAAACCCTGGGGAAGGGTTGCCGTCGCCGTGGCGCCCTCGAAACCACAGGTCGTCTATGCCAACATCGAGTCAAAAAAGAGCGCTCTGTATCGTTCCGATGACGGCGGCAAGAGCTGGAGCCGGCTGGATGCGAGCCGGTTCGTGGTCTGGCGTCCTTTCTACTTCGGCAACCTCATCGTGGATCCGAAAGATGAAAACAAAATCTTCAAACCGGATGGGCCGCTGCTGGTCAGCGTGAATGGCGGGCACAGTTTCAGCGTCGTCTCGGGCAATGCGCATGGCGACTTTCACGATGTCTGGATCGACCCCTCCAACCCCAATATCGTGTATACGACCGATGACGCCGGTCTTTGGCGCAGCGAAGATGGCGGTACACGCTGGAAGCACCAGTTCAATCTTCCGGTCTCGCAGTTCTATCACGTGAGCGTCGACAACGCCGATCCATACCATGTCTATGGCGGTCTTCAGGACAACAGCTCCTGGGTGGGAGACTCGTCGTATCCGGGCGGCGTGACCAACTCGCGCTGGGAAAATATGTATGGGGGCGACGGCTTCTGGATGTTCGAGGACCCGTCCGATCCCGCCTACATCTACGCGGAGGCGCAAGGCGGGACCATTGGACGCGTCAACCGCTACACTCACGACACCCGGCCCATCCAGCCGCTGCCGGAATATGGCGAGAAGAAGTTACGCTTCAACTGGAACACGCCGATTCACATGAGCCCCAACGAAAAGGGGACGATCTACATCGGGGCAGAGTTTCTCTTTCGTTCGCGCGATCACGGCCAGTCCTGGGAGCGCATCTCGCCCGATCTCACCACCAACGATCCCGAAAAGCAAAAGCAGGAGGAGTCGGGCGGCGTGACCGTCGATAATTCCGCGGCCGAGATGCATACCTCGATTTACTCTATCTCGGAATCCCCGAAAAACGGCCAGATTATCTGGGTCGGGACGGACGATGGCAATTTGCAGATCACGCGGGACGGAGCCAAAACCTGGACCAACGTCGTGAGCAACGTTCCCGATCTTCCCAAATTCTCCTGGGTCTCAACGGTTGCTGCCAGCCGCTTCGATGAAGGCACGGCCTACGCGACGTTTGATCGGCACACCTTTGGCGACATCAAGCCTTACGCCTACAAGACCGCCGACTACGGGAAAACCTGGACGGCGTTGCCGGTACAGAAAAATGGCGTTCGCGGTTATGCCCACGTCATCACGGAAGACACGGTTGATCCCAACCTGCTTTTTCTGGGCACGGAATTCGGGCTATGGATCTCGACTGACGGCGGGCAGCGCTGGGGCCAGTACAAGGGGAGCGATTTCCCCGATGTGGCGGTGCGCGATATTGTCGTGCATCCGCGTGAGTCCGACCTGGTGCTGGCCACGCACGGACGCGGCATCTGGATCATTGACGACATCTCGCCGCTGCGCGCTTTGAAACCCGAACTGATGGAGAAGGACGCAGCCTTGGTTGACGGTCGGCCCGCGGTCCAATATTTCCAGACCAACGGCGGCTGGCCCGAAGGCGACGAAACTTTCAACGGCCCCAGCCGCACCACCGATGCGTTTATTACCTACTACCAGAGACGGCGGCATATCTTTGGCGATCTCAAGATCGAGATCTTCGGCCAGGATGGCAAGCTGCTCGACACCATTGCAGGCAGCAAGCATCGCGGCCTCAACCGGGCCACCTGGGGAATGCGGCTCAAGCCGCCCCTGGTCCCGCCCGCCGCGGCCGCGCTATTCGCGGCCTCGCAAGGCCCGCGCGTGTTGCCCGGAACCTACGCCATCAAGCTTATGAAAGGCGACCAGACTTACAGCGGAACTCTGAGCGTAGTGCTCGATCCTCGCGCCACCTATAGCCTCGACGACCGTAAGGCGCAATTCGAGTTGAGCATGAAGCTGTACCGTTTGCTGGAACACATGAGCTATGCAACGGCGGCAATTCAGGGCGTGCGCGACGATGCCATGGCCCGGGCGGCCAGGCTCAGTGCCAAAGATCCGCTGCGCGTTCGGTTGCAGCAACTGGCGGAAGAATCCGACAAGCTGCGCTCCAAGATTGTGGCCACCAAGGAAGGTGGAATGATCACCGGCGAAGAACGCCTTCGCGAGCTTCTGGGCGCTCTGTATGGAGACGTAACCGGCTGGGAGGGGCGGCCTACAGACTACCAGGTGAAGCGCACGGATGCGCTGGCGCGGGAGCTGGAAGACGTTGCCACCGACTTCCGCAAGCTTGTGGACAAGGATCTTCCCGGGATCAACCCTGGCCTCAAGAAAAAGAAGCTGGAAACCATTCAGGTGCCGAGCGAAGACCAGTGGAAGAATCAGCACCAGGGGCAAAGCGCTTCAGGTACGACGGCAACCCGGGGTTTTCGCGAAGCGGATTGAGGCCGCATCACGCTCGAGGGGTAGCACGCACCATAGCGGAGGAGAACGACGATGAAATGGACCGGAACTGGTTTGGCAATCGCGCTCGTGTTGGTGTCGGCGCTGTGCATCACCTCAACCGCGCAGACGGCCACCGCCGGGACCGCCAGCTCGGAAAAAACCTACGAGCTCCTGCCCGGGCTGGACAAGCACCTGATCGATACGACCGCTGACCCATGCGTGGATTTCTTCCAGTACGCGTGCGGAAATTTCACCAAGCTGTATCCCATTCCAAACGACCGTTCGGCATTCGGAACCGGCGCCATGATCGTCGAGTATACCCAGCAGGTTCTGCACACCATGCTGGAGAGGGCGGCCGCGGGCGGGGCCGGCCGGAGTCCGAATGAGCAAAAGATCGGCGATACCTACGCCGCGTGCATGGATGTGGACGCCATCAAACAGAAGGGATTGAAGCCGCTGCAGCCGGAACTGGATCGCATTGCCGCCCTCAAGAGCAAAGACGAGTTGCCCGAACTCCTCGCCTACTATCAACTGATCGGCGTGAATGCTCTGCTCGGCTTCGGGGAACAGCAGGACTTCAAGGACGCGAGGAAACAGATTGCCGCGATTGATCAAGGTGGTCTGGGCCTGCCCGAACGCGATTACTATTTCCGCACTGGTGAAGCGCCCGAGAAAACCCGTGCTCAGTATGTGCAACACATCACAAACATGCTGAGGCTGACAGGCGAACCCGAAGCCAAGGCGGCCAGCGACGCACAGGCGATCATGCAGCTGGAAACCGCGCTGGCCAAGGTTTCCATGGACATCACTTCGCAACGCGACCCCAACAAGGTCTACCATCTGATGCCGGTGTCCGACCTCGCGAACCTGACTCCGGGGGTGGCATGGAGCCGCTTTCTGACTGCATCGGGCGCTCCTCCGGTGAGCGAAATCAATGTCACCAATCCCGATTTTTTCAAGGGCCTGAACTCCCTGCTCGCCTCCATCGATTTGGAAACGATCAAGACATATCTGCGGTGGCAACTGGTGAACTCAACCCCGGGCTACGTGCTACCCAAGGCCTTCGATGATGAACACTTCGACTTCTACGGCCGCAAGCTGAGGGGCCAGCCGGAGCAGCGAGCCCGCTGGAAGCGCTGCGTGCAGGCGGTCGATGCGGGATTGGGGGAGGCCGTGGGCCAGGTCTATGTGACCCAGGAATTTCCTCCCGCGAACAAACAGGCCACACTGCAAATGGTGAAGGATATTGAAGCGGCGATGGATCACGATATCGACACCCTGGACTGGATGAGTCCTGCAACCAAGGTCCGTGCAAAGGAGAAGTTGCAAGCGGTAGCCGACAAGATCGGCTATCCCGACCATTGGCGTGATTATGCCAGCCTCACGATCGCGCGCGACGATGCTTTCGGGAACGCGCTGCGGGCCACGGAGTTTGAGAACCGGCGCCAGTTAGCCAAGATCGGTAAGCCCGTCGATCGAGGAGAATGGCTGATCACTCCGCCCACCGTCGATGCCTACTACAACCCCAGCATGAATGACATTAACTTTCCGGCGGGAATTCTTCAGCCCCCATTTTATGACAGTCACGCTGCTGACGCCTCAAACTACGGCCATATCGGCGTCGTCGTGGGGCACGAACTCACTCACGGGTTCGATGACGAGGGACGTCAATTCGACGCCAACGGCAATCTCGCCGACTGGTGGACACCCGAGGATGGAAAAAAGTTTGACGAGAAGGCGGACTGTGAAGTAAAGGAGTACGGCAACTTTGTCGCGGTCGATGACGTCAAGGTTAATGGCAAGCTGACTTTGGGTGAGAACACGGCTGACAATGGCGGTCTGCGTTTGGCCTACATCGCCTTCCTGGCCGATGCGAAGAGAAAGAACATCGACCTGACGAAAAAGCAGGACGGCTATACACCGATCCAGCAATTCTTTCTGGGTCATGGACAGAGCTGGTGCGGCAGCACCCGCCCCGAACAACTCCGGCTGCAGGTGCAAACCGACCCGCACTCGCCGCGGCAATTCCGGGTGAACGGCGTGGTGCAAAACATGCAGGAGTTCGGCGAGGCTTTCGGCTGCAAAACCGGACAGCCCATGATGCCGGTGAATGCCTGCCGGGTGTGGTGAGACAGGGCTGCGTCACTCCCGCCCTGTCTCTCCAAAGAACGGAGAGACGAGGACGGGGTACCCGCGGTCGCGATAAACGTCGCGATAAATAAAGATGCGTCCCGCCCGTCTGTTTTTTGCCAAACGCGTCACCTGCGCAAGAGCTTCCTGGCGAAAGCGCGCGCAATCGTGGCGGGATGAGTAGCCAAAATGGAGATTTGTCCCAAAACGCTTTGCGGCTCGTGGAAAACGCCGAGTTGTCGCAGCACCGTTCCCCGGTCGTAATAGATCTTTTCTCCAGCCAGACGGTCATCCGCGTCGAAGGTGTACACGCCGCAGAGCGGGAACTCGACTCGTCGCCCCGTCGCCGGAAGACCACGCCACCCGCCGAGATGTGTACCGCGAATCATGACTTCAACCAGAATCGCGGCGTCCGCGATATGTCGGCGCTGTACCTCGATTTCCAGGTCAGGCAGCGCCTGCATGAGCTGCTGGTAAAACAGGCGGACTCCATCCCGCCCCTCATAGTGTTCGCCCCAGGGCTCATCATCGTACCCGGCAGTCTCGCCGAAGGTGCGGAGAACACCTTCAAGATCGTGCTCGTTTTCCAGTCGAATGTGCTGCTCGACTAGCGCGATACGAGCCGACCATCTGTCGTTCGGAACGGATGCGCTGGCCACGTTTACCCTCGGTCCGCTTATGAAAATCCTACTGGGGCGGCGCAGCCGGCGGAGTGGTTGCTCCGGGGGTGATCTGAGTTCCAATCACGTCGCCGGAAACGATCATCTCCACTCGCCGGTTCAATTGCCGTCCCTTGGCGGTGCTGTTATCGGCGACCGGGTCACCTTTGCCCAAGCCGCGCGCGATTACATTATTGATCGAGACATTGTTGCCGACCAGATAGTCGCGCACCGACGCCGCCCGTTTTTCCGACAGTGTCTGGTTGTAGGCGTCGCTGCCGACGCTGTCGGTGTGACCTTCGATTTCCAGACGCAGATCCGGATAGGCCAGTACGATGCCAGAGATTCTGGCCAAACGTTCGCGTGCGGCGGGTTTTAAGGTGTAGCTGCCAGAGTCAAAGAGCACGTCGGGCATGCTCACGACCAGCCCGCGGGGCGTGTCCTTGGTTTCGAGCACTTGGTTGAGCTGATTGAGCAGACGCTGTCGCTGTTCCTCTTTCTGGCGAATCGCTTCTTCGGCGGCCATGCGCTGCTTTTCGGCTTCCGCCTGGGCTCGCTGCTGCTCGGCCAGAGCGGCGGCTGCAGCCGCGTCGGCTTGCGCCTGTTGCGCCTGGGCCGAAGCTTGAGCAGCCTCTGCCTGCGCCCGTTTGCGGGCATCCTCTTCCGCTTGAGCCTTAGCCTGGGCTTCCGCTAATGCGGAGGCTTGGGCCTCGGCTTCAGCCTTTCGCTGCTTGTCCAGCATGGCCTGCTTTTCGTTCGCGATCCGTTCCTGCTCTTTGCGCCGCAGCGTCAGGACGCGGGCATCTTCGGCCATTTGGGTCGCGCCACGCGCAGCGGTGCCGATCGGAGTGTTGCCTTGCTTGCGCCGCAGATAATCTTCGGCGCGGGCGAGATAATCTTCCGCTTTCTGCAAGCTATCGGGCGCGTATTTGGCCGCGCCTGCAGCTTTCGCGATAGCGACGGCATTGCGCGCTTCGAGCAGCGTGAGCGGCGTCTTAGGGTCAGCGGCCGCCGAGGGAAGCTGCTGGGCGGGCACGTCGATGGTGTACTGGCCGCCTTCGAGCATATCGAACTTGGCGTCGATGGCCTCTTCGAAGCCCTTGGTCTCCTGCCGGATGACGTTCTCCGCTACAACTTCATTGCTGGGACGGGTTACCGAAAAATAAGGCTCCGCGGTCACGATCAGACCGAAAGCCTGCAAGTCGGTAGTAACGTCGACACTGCTCTTTCCTGACGAGTCGGGAACGACTTCGCCCAGGTTGTTGGCGCGGCCCTCCGGCGTGATCGCCCACAGCACATAGGTCAAATATTGGGGACCAAACTTGCTGGCTGGCCCCATTTTTGAAAGATCGACATTGATCTGCAAGCGTCCCGCTTTGCTGTCTACTTTGGCCCTGCCTTTGACCTCCGGCATAAGGTCGGTTCCCTTCATGTCGACGGTCGTGGAGCCGCCGCGGTGGCGATAGTTGACCGCCTTGGTGGTACGGGAAACGACGTTCACGCGGAATATCGGGGTCTGATCCATCGGTTCTACTGGAGGATTCTCCTGCTGAGCTGCCGCGAACGTAACCAGCAGCAACATCAAGCAAATCCAGCTTGCGAACTTTTTCATGATTGCATCCTTCTTGTCTGGCATTTGGGCGTACGGCGGCTGCCGGGCCTCATTGAGATTTTGATACTTCCGGTCATCGTTCGGAAGTGTCTGGCAAGCTACCACAGCACAGCGTGCCGGGAGAAGCCTGCGGAGAAAGTGCGCACGGCTTGAGATGCGGGATTCCTCCCTGGTGATCGAGCCCGATGCGGAAAAAGTCCCCCAAGCCGGATAGGCAAGGCGCAATACGGTTTTTAATGCAGAGAACGCCCAAAACCCCTGTCCGTCGTGGCTTTGCTGCATGGGCGAGTGCCGCGGTAACCCATCGCGGTTACCAATAATGTGCAGCAACTTGCATTTGCGAGCCTGACGGGTGATCCCGGGAACGCCCCTAAGTTCCTTGCCTGGAGTGCCTTAAAGGAGTCGGGATCGTTGGCGTACAAGCTGCATTCCGTACTGTGCCCGGCGGTTGCGGGGCATAGATCGGGGTGCCATTTTGTGGAACCAGACCGGCGATAACGTTGCCAGCAAGCCCAGGCGCACGCTTCTTCCTGTGCTCACAGTTTTGTTTCTGGTTTCCTATGGCCTGCTGACCATGCTGGTGATCGAACAGGAGCGAACCATCGATTCCCAGCGCGGCCTGATTCAGGTGCTGTTCAATGACAGCGTGCAGTTGAGCAATCTTAAAGGAAAGGCAATCCAGAAACAGCAGGCCGACGCCCGGAGCCAGAGAAAAGGGCCGTCGTCCCCGGCGACGCCGCAGAGTCCTCAGTTGCAGAGCCCAGTCGCGCCGCAGGCGGAAACCAAGAGCCACGGCACGAGCAAGCTTCGGAGACCGCTCCCGCAGAAACCGCCACGCGATGCTTCTGACGAAGCGGATGAGCGCCGCGCGCTGGTTTCAATCTAGTTTCCAGGGCCCAGGTTACTCCCCATGAGAATGTTGGCCACACTCCTGTTGTCAGTTTCCCTTCACGGTTCCTACCGGGTTCTACCACCGAAGCCGCCCATGGACCGCATCGTCGCGCAAAAGCCAGCCCGCAAGGGTGGCCGATGGTTCTTTGCGGAAAGTGGTCATGCGGTCTATTGCTACGGCCCGGTCAGGGTGATGCCGCAAGCGGAAGGCGGACTGCAGCGGGTGGCCACCTTCTGCCAGGGCGAGAAGAACATGGTGCCCCTGAAAGACTAAGATTCTCCGATCCGAACTCCCATCTCACCAAAAAAGTCAGCTCTCAGCTCTCAGCCGTCAGCTATCAGCACCCAGGGTTCACTGAGGGCTGATAGCTGAAGGCTGACAGCTTCTCGACCGCTCCGCTCCGCAGGGCAGGTGAGGACATCCTCGACTTTCGCTCAAGACAGGCTCTGCCCCCTACGTGTGCCGATGTGATTTTCAACTCGCACCTGGTTTGACCTGTTCGCGAATCCCGCCTAAGATTGCGGCTGCACCACTTCCGGTGTTGCCCCTCCATGATCGGCCAGACCGTCTCTCACTATCGCATCCTGGAAAAGCTCGGCGGCGGTGGCATGGGTGTGGTCTACAAGGCTGAAGACACCAAGCTGGGCCGCTTTGTCGCACTGAAATTCCTGCCTGACGATGTGGCCAGGAACCATCAGGCCCTGGAGCGCTTCCGGCGCGAAGCGCGATCCGCGTCGGCCCTGAACCATCCCAACATCTGCACCATCCACGAGATCGACGAGCAGGACGGCCAGGCTTTCATCGTGATGGAATTCCTGGATGGGCAAACCCTCAAGCACCGCATCTCCGGGCGTCCCCTGGACACCGAGGTGCTGCTGAACCTCTCCATCGAAATTGCTGATGCCCTGGATGCGGCGCATTCCAAGGCCATCATCCACCGCGATATCAAGCCGGCAAACATCTTCGTGACCAAACGCGGACAAGCCAAGCTGCTGGATTTCGGATTGGCCAAGCTGGCTCCGGACACGGTTGCCGGTCCCGACGGCTCGGGCCTGCGAACTGCCACCCACCACGAGATGATGACCAGCCCGGGTTCAACCATGGGAACCGTGGCTTACATGTCTCCCGAGCAGGTTCGCGCCGAAGAGATCGACTCGCGCACCGACCTGTTCGCTTTCGGCGCCGTGCTCTACGAGATGGCGACCGGCGAACTGGCGTTTTCCGGAAGCAGCGCGGGCGTGGTCTTTGAGGCGATCCTGAACCGGAATCCGGTGGAAGCTTCGAGCCTGAATCCCAAGCTTCCGGCCAAGCTGGAGGAAGTGATCTCCAAGGCCCTGGATAAAGACCGCGAGATGCGTTACCAGACCGCCGCCGAATTGCGCGGCGATCTCAAGCGAATCAAGCGCAGCCTGGATTCATCGCGAGCGCATACCATCGTCTCTGCATCCTCGGGTTCAGCGCAAATACCGCTGCCCGCGCTAGTCGCGGTGCAAAGCCCGGTGACAGGCCCAGTGTCGGTCAAAGAAAGCGCGGTTCCGCCCAAGCACATTTTTCTTGCAGCTGCATCGGCGGCAGCAGTTGCGTTAGTTGTGGGAGCTCTCGCAGGAATCTTTTTGTTCAAGCGCCCGATACAAGCTGTGCTCCCCACCTATCATCCGCTGGCGTTTCGGCGCGGAATTGTGCGCTCGGCGCGGTTTACTCCCGACGGCAAGACCGTGATCTACAGCGCCGCCTGGGAAGGCAAGCCTCTGGGGCTGTTCAGCACCCGTCCGGAAAGTCCTCAGTCGCGTGAAATGGATCCGCCGGGAGCCGATGTTCTCGCCATTTCGTCCACCGGAGAGATGGCTCTGGCGCTGAAGAGCCGGCCCAGCGAGGGTTTCCTTTACTCGGGTACCCTCGCTCGCGTGCCGCTGGGCGGAGGCGCTCCGCGGGAACTGCTGGAAAATGTTGAATTCGCCGACTGGTCCCCCGACGGATCCACTCTCGCCATCGCGCACGACGTCGCCGGCCGAAAGCGGCTTGAATTTCCTCCCGGCAAAGTGCTCTACGAGTCGGATGGCTGGATCGGCCATCTCCGCGTTTCACCCAAAAACGACCTGGTTGCGTTTCTCGACCATCCTCAGCATCGTGACGATGGCGGCTCGGTCGCCATCGTCGATCTCGCGGGGAAAAGGACGACTCTTTCCAGTGGATGGGACAGCATTCAGGGCTTGGCCTGGTCGGCCGCCGGGGACGAAATCTGGTTTACCGCCACCCGAACCGGCGGCGACCGTTCTCTTTATGCCGTCGATCTTGCGGGAAAAGTCAGAATTCTGGCACGCGTGCCCGGAGAACTCACCTTGCTGGATGTCGGCAAAGAGGGAAATGTTTTGCTGACTCGGGGCATCGACCGCGCTGGCATCGTTGGACTTGCTCCCGGGGAAACCAAGGAGCGGGATTTATCCTGGCTCGATTGGTCGACTCCCGGCGACTTGTCCGCCGATGGGCAGAGCGTGCTTTTTTCCGAGGCCGGCGAAGGCGGTGGGCCTAAATATGCGGTTTACTTGCGCAAGACCGACGGGACTCCCGCGGTCCGGCTCGGGGAAGGTACCGGCGTTGCCCTGTCTCCGGACGGAAAATGGGCCGTGGCCCGTCCTAATACTTCGCCCGCGCCTATGTACCTGCTGCCCACCGGGGTAGGAGAGGCGAAGCCGCTGGGCCAGGATTCGATTAACCATGTCAGGGTCCGCTGGCTGGCCGATGGGAAGCGGCTGGTATTTGCGGGAAACGAAGCGGGACACGGACTTCGGCTCTACGTGCAGTCGGTGGAAGAAGGCAAACCGCGCGCCTTCAGCCCGGAAGGAATGAACTCAACCTTCGTTCCCGCTCCGAACGGCGAACTGGTCGCGGCCATCGGCCCGGATCGCAAGCTCTACACGTATCCCATCAATGGAGGCGAGCCGCGTCTGGTTCCAGGCGTGCACACAGGCGAAGCGCCCGCCGGCTGGTCGTCCGATGGACGCACACTGTTTGTCTTTCAATACGGCCAGATTCCGACGCAAGTGGTCCAGATCGACGTTGCCACAGGACAGAGGAAACTCTGGAAAGAACTCGATCCAGCGGATGCCGCCGGAATCGATACCATCAATGGCGTCATGATGACCGCTGACGCCAAGGGATACGTCTACGGCTATATTCGAACCCTGTGCGATCTGTACCTGGTCGAAGGATTGAAGTAGCACGAGTCCCGCGAACATTTCGGGAGAGCACGGTGGGAGGGCACGGCTTCAGCCGTGCCGCCGCAGAGCGCCAAGTAAGGATGTCATCCTGACCGGCCTTCAGGCCGGGAAGGACCTGTGTATTTGGCCTGCAGTGCACTTCACTCCATCGGGCAAAACCTCAGCCAGCACGAAACTCCCAAATCCGGTACATTTTCTGCATGCCCAAGTTTGAAAAGCACATCTTCATTTGCGGCAACCAGCGCCCGCCCGGAGCTCCGCGCCCTTGCTGCGATCCCGAGGCCCGGGCGGAGCTGCAGAAGTCGTTCAAAGAAAAGTTGGCGGCGCTTGGACTGAAGGGAAAAGTGCGTGCCAATCAGTCAGGCTGCCTTGACCAGTGCGAGCATGGCCCGAATCTGGTCGTCTATCCGGACGCGGTCTGGTACGGCGGAGTCACACTCGCCGATGTGGACGAAATTATCGAGTCGCACATTCTCGGCGGAAAGCCGGTGGAGAGATTGATGCTGCCCGACTCCTGCCTCAACACCACCTGCGAGCACCGGCTGCCCAAGGTCAGGAAGTAAATCTGGTAGGCGCGGCAGGAATTGAACCTGCAACCGTCGGATTAGAAATCCGATGCTCTATCCGTTTGAGCTACGCGCCCAAATGTCCAACAACCCTGCGCGCCCGCATTTACCCAGGCATGGGTGTGTACGACGACAAAACTGCGCTCAGCCTCGCTTGCGTGTGCGTCGATTGACGAACATGCCGCCAAGGCTGAAACCTAGCAACGATCCGAGCAAAGCCGCCGTGAGCATCTTACCGGGTGAGGCGCCGCCGGTGCCGCGAGACAAGAGGACGGAGGTGTATGCCATGGCCAAAGTCCAGAAGGCCAGCCGCAGGTACATGGGTTACCTCTTTGGGAAGATTCTCTCATGGACGCACTCGCAAATTGCAAAAAGTTGGGCCATTGAACCCAAACCACAAAACTGCTTTAGAAAGATCACGTTGAACCGGTGTTACTTCTGGTACCAGTTCGGTATCGCATAGGATTTGTGCCGCTTCCAGACTTTGTTGCCCCCGTAATTCTGGTCTCTCAGCCAGATGCTGATGGTACATGTCCCCTTTTCCGCGAGGTATGGGCCCGACACCATGTGGCTTTGCCGCCGTTTCCGGTGAAAATAGGCTCATGAAGTCTTCCTCAAAGAGATTGCTCGCCGTTACCGCTGCGCTGGTACTGGCCCTCTCCTGCGCGGATTGCGGTGGGGGCTTGTCTTCGGGCGCCTCGACGCTGTCGTCTGGCGGAGGCGGCTCTGGCAGCGGCGGGAGCGGGTCGGGCAGCGGATCCGGCAGTGGCAGCGGCTCGGGTGGCAACAGTCAGAGCGCGTGCAGCGCCATGAGCACCGGACAGGGCGCCAGCCTCAACGGGTTCCGTCCCTTTGCCAGCGACAATCTCTGGAATACGGATATTTCCGGCGCTCCGGTGGACGCGAACTCGGATGCCATCATCAATTTCATCGGGCCGAGCATCGGGATGCATCCCGATTTTGGATCGGGTCAGTACCAGGGTTCGAACATTGGCATCCCTTACGTGGTGGTGGACGGAACCCAGTCGCAGGTGAACGTCACTTTCACCGCCTACGGCCCAGAAAGCGATACTGGTCCGATGCCGATTCCGGGCAATGCGCCGATCGAGGGAGATCCCAATCCCGGTAGTGGCGATCGCCACGTGCTGGTGCTGGATAACAGCAACTGCTTTCTGTACGAGTTTTTCAGTTCGTTCCCCAACGGCAACGGAACCTGGAATGCCGGCTCGGCGGCGGTCTGGGACCTGCTGGCCAACGAGCAGCGGCCGTGGACCTGGACTTCCGCCGATGCCGCCGGCTTGCCGATTTTTCCCGGCCTGGTTCGCTACGACGAAGTCGCCGCAGGTCAGATTCAGCACGCCATCCGCTTCACGCTGCCGCAAAGCCGGGCGGCGATGGTGCTGCCCGCCACGCATTGGGCCTCGAACTCCAGCAGTTCGAGTGCGCCGCCCATGGGCATGCGCCTGCGGCTCAAGGCGGCATACGATATTTCTGGCTTCTCTGCCAATGTGAAAGTCATTCTTTCCGCCATGAAGAAATATGGCCTGATCATGGCCGATAACGGCAGCGCCATGTACATCAGCGGAGCGCCGGACAGTCGCTGGGACAATGACGACCTGCACAATCTTTCGCAAGTGCCGGCTTCGGGGTTCGAAGTGGTGCAGATGAATCCGATCTACACCGCTTCCAACGTGCCGCAGGGAGCGGTGCCGGGCATTGCCAGCTTTACAGCGACAGCGTCTGGCGGTGCGGGAAGCAGCGTGACTTTGTCGTGGAACGTGAGCAATGCTTCGTACGTTATCGTTTCTCCACAAGCCGGTGCGGTGCGCGGCAGCAGCGTGACCGTCAGCCCGGGTCAAACCACCACCTACACCCTGTACGCCACGAACCAGTTCGGGCGCAGCATGGCGACGGTCACAGTCAACGTGCCCTAACGAGTGTGGCTCGGGCGCCCTCGCCCGCGGCCTTTGACTTTGAATGTTCCGCTTCACGGACAGGAGCGCCCGCGCCACATCTGCCGTCCCGCCCGCCCCGTCACACAAAATTCAGGAACGATAGTTTCTTTTTCCGCGGGAAGAAAAGACGCTTCGAAGGAATTGTGCGCCGGTTTCCGCAAGTGTTAGTCGGCGGTAACCGAAGAGTTGCCGGGCCAGCTATGGCGGACCTGCCCTGAGCGAAGAGAAGAAGCCCTCGCCCGGGAAAAAAGGTGGACCCAAAGCCAAAAGTCGCGGGCGACGGCGCCCGCGCCACACCTTCCTTTACTGACCCCGCATCAGATGCGTTTATACTCTCGCGTTGCCTCCTTCCACCACATCTCGACTCGCCTACATCGACTGGATGCGGGGTCTGGCCTGCGTCCTCATGTTTCAGACTCACTGCTACGATGCCTGGCTGGGCGGCGAGGCGCGGAAGACGACGTTTTTCATGTGGTCGCAACTGGGTGGGACTTTGCCCGCGCCGTTGTTTCTCTTTTTGGCAGGCATTTCCGTCGCCCTGGCTACCGACAAGCTGAGGCAGAAAGGTCTACTGCCGAGTCATATCGCGGCGGCAACCATACGCCGGGGTGCGGAAATCCTGGGGCTTGGTTTTCTGTTCCGGCTGCAGGAATACGTTATTGCCTGGGGATGGGCTCCGTGGAGCGATCTGTTGCGGGTGGACATTCTGAATACCATCGGCCTCTCCATGATGCTGATGGGGGTAGTGTGCTGGATTGTGCTCAGGTCGAAACCCGGATCTCGCACTCGGCCGGTTCTGGGGGCGGCTGCGGGCGGAGTCGCTCTGCTGATTTCTCTGCTGACGCCGCTGCTCTGGACCACCTGGCGTCCGCGATGGCTGCCCTGGCCGGTCGAATCGTATCTCGATGGCGCGCACAATCTGGGCCAGCCCCAGGCGTGGCTCTTCCCCATCTTTCCCTGGACAGCTTTCGCTTTTGCCGGCCTGGCGGTTGGCTTCTTCCTGCTGGGAGACTGGGCGCGCAAGCGCGATGCCGCAGCGATTGCGGTTGCAGGCGTGGCTGGAGTTGGCCTGATTTATCTGTCGCGATGGATGGATGCGCGAACCTGGCAAGTTTATTCGGTGTATGACTACTGGCACACCAGTCCGAATTTCTTCATCGTGCGCGTGGGTATGCTGCTGGTAATTTTAGCCGCGGCTTACGCCTGGTGCCGCTGGGGAGCGGGGCAGTGGGGATTTAGTCCGCTGATCCAGTTGGGGCAGACTTCTCTGCTCGTCTACTGGGTACACATTGAGTTTGTGTACGGGCGATTTTCCATTTTGCCCAAGCGCTCGGTGAATATTCAGACGGCGTCGCTTGGATTGCTGACTATTTTTCTCGCCATGCTGTTGCTGTCGGTTTTGCGTACCCGGTTGAAGGGACGAGGGGCGGACTTGCTGGTCCGACGCGCGGCTGCGGCGAGTTGAGTTACGTCAAAGGATTTTAACCGCAAAGATCGCAAAGAAAACCCGCAAAGATCGCAGAGAAAACCAAACAAGAATTTCTCTGCGTTCTTTGCGTTTTCTTAGCGTCCTTTGCGGTTAAAGATTTTGATTCGTCCGTGCGGTTAGCTGGACTTGCCGGAGCGCATTTTCTACCAGCTTCAAAGCGATAGCCCAGCGCTGCTCTGCCTGAGGTTCGTCGTCGCCATATCCGAAGAGATAGAGCGTGACGTAAAAACCTGTTCGAATCGAATCTTCCTCATGGTAGAAACAGCGCCGAATGATCAGTTCAGCGGCCGCCGGGATCTCAGGCACGCGTTTCAGCAGTTCGGTAACCCGTCCGGCCAGTTTCTCGTGTTGCGGAAAAGCAAAGCGCGAGTCTGGATCCGAGAACAAGAGGTCAACATAAGAGCCGAACTTGCAGGCAGCGCCAAAGATTTCCTCTTCCGGATTGATCTCGGCGCCGGACCAGGCGTCACATTTGGCAGTCTCCAGGATGCCGCCGGGCGAATTCATCGCCGCCAGAAACTCACCCAGTGCCGGCACGCGCCGGGCTTCTTCGACTTCAAAGAGAAGTTCCGGCTGGCGTTTCAGATCGAAATACCTCGGGCCGCCATTGCCGGCGGCCCAAGGCAATTCAAGGGTTTCATCGTCCGCCCCAAGTTCGACTGCAAAATCAGCTTGCACGCTAATGCGCGGGCGCGGGCTGAGGCGCTGCCTGCGGAGTAGTGGCAGGCGGGGCGAAGTTTACAGTCGGCACCGCGCGTGATGCTTCCGAGGCGGCGAAGTACGCCTCGTTGGGCTTGAAGCCGGCCCAGCCGGCGTAAATGTTGTTGGGAAATTTCTGGACGTAGGTGTTGTAGTCCTGCAAGGCATCGTTATAGCGCTTGCGCTCGACCGCGATGCGGTTTTCGGTGCCGGCCAATTCATCCTGCAGGCGCAGGAAATTTTCGTTCGATTTCAATTGAGGATAGTTCTCCACGATCGCGAGTAAACGGCCGATTGCGCCGTCCAGCTGCTGGTTGGCGGCAATCTTGTCCGAAGGGTTTCCGGCGGAAAGCAAAGCGGAGCGGGCCTTGGCGATGTCGCCAAAGACGGTCTGCTCCTGTTGCGCGTATCCTTTTACGGTCGCTACCAGGTTGGGGATGAGGTCGGCGCGGCGTTGCAGCACGATATCCACCTGCGACCAGGAGGCCTTCACCGCCTCATTCTTGGTCACCAGCGTGTTGCGGACGCCGACATATTGTCCGAAGGCGGCGAACGCAATCAGCGCCAGGATAACAATCACAATTATGACTTTCATACTTTCCTCCTCAACCAGAAATCGCAGAAGCGCTCAGGCTCGACCCTGTCCGGGGGCATCCAGCATTGTATCCACTGCGGTGGTCACCTGGTGCACAGCCGCCAAATAACGGCTGAACACGTCTTTCACATCAAACTGCTTGCGCTCCGCCTTGTGCTCGCGAATGTCGAGTAATTGCAGGAAGGCGGAAGGATCGAATTGAACGCGAGTGGCGAGTGCTTGAATGGCCCCGCGTTTGGACCGGGGTGAAGCGTCGCCCAGCGCGATCAGGGCGTGCCGGAACAGAGTAGCGAAAGCCGAGAATGAACCGAGCAGCAGATCCCAAAGGTGGCGGTCGTTCTTCGCGGCCTGGAGCAGACGTTGTCGAAGCAGGATGAGTTTCTCGCGCAGTTCGTATTCCACCTGGGCGCGATGCATTTGCATGGGAATCTGCAGACCGGTCAGGGCATCGTCCCCAAAAAGCACGCGGTGCTGCTGCTGCATATCGAGCAACTCGATGGAGAACACATCACTGGAATGCTCCAGTTCTTCCTGAGTCATGACCAGCGGCGCGGGATGTTTCTCGCCATGCCACCATTCGACCACGGGGGCGATGGCGGAGAGCCGGGCGAACGAGGTCTCACGCAGAATGCAAAGCAGGTTCAGGTTGGAGAATTCGGGCTGATATTCTCCCGCGGCGGCAGAACCGTACAGAACTATACTCTGCAGGTTGTCACCCGCGGCCTGGCGAGTGCGACTGACAAATTCGTTGAGCTGTTTTTCTGCCACCATGTTTGCATCCTCCCCGGCGCGGTTCACGTAGCGCGCTACGGAACCCTACCATCCAACGCTGGCGCCGCCGCCTCCAGAACTGCCTCCGCCAAATCCTCCGAAGCCGCCACCCCCGCCGCCGAATCCTCCACCACTGTTGTACCCTCCCCCGCCGCCTCCACCGCCGCCGAACAGAAGCATCCAGAACAGGACCTTGCGCAGCGGGGTCAGAAGCACAATCAAGAGAATGATGCCGAGAATGAGCAGCTGTTTTCCTGACAGGCTGGCATTAGGTCGGTCCCGGGGCGGCGCGGAAAATTGAACAGACGTTAACTCGATGCCGGCGTCTTGTGCGATGACGCCCGCGACCCTGGAAGTCATCAGCAAAATCGCGCCGTTGTAATCGTTCTGCTTGAGCAGCGGAACCGCTTCGCGGCCAAAGCTTCCGGTTTTACCGTCGGGCAAGATCGGTTCCAGTCCGTAGCCCACTTCGATACGGGCTCTCCGGTCCTGGACGGAGAGAAGAATCAGGACGCCGTGATCGGTGGCCTTGCTGCCAATGCCCCACTTCTTGTACAGGTCGACCGCATAACTCTCGATGTCCGACCCATCCAGCGAGTTCACGGTCACGACGGCGATCTGCGCGTGTGCCTTCTGCTCGATCTGCTGGCAGATGTTATCCAGTTGCGCGATGGTGTCCGCGTCGAGAACGTGCGCGAAATCGTTCACGTAGTCGGTCGGGCGCAGTTGGGAGACGGGTTCGGCGTGGAGCAGCAGCGGCAGCGCCAGCAGGACGATGGCTACGCGGATCGCCTTAGCAAACAACTGCATTTGCCCGTGATTGTATAGGAAGGTCGAGGGTATTCGCGGACGCAGGCGCTAACCGCAACCCACGTAGGCCCGGACGCCCCCGGCCGGGCGGGCGAGGGCGCCCGCCCCTACGTGGTCTCAGAACTGACGCAGAAATTCGACGATCTGGAGTTCTGCCCAGCGGCCGTCGTCGCCGTTGCCATTGCTCTGGGCCAGATAGGAGCAGTGGCCGCCATCTGCCGTCTCCAGGAACGTGATGTTTGGGTTGTTCTGAATCTTTCTGCGAGTTTCTGGCAGGATGCGAATGAAAGGATCATTGGCCGCGTGCAGGATAAATGTGGGTACGGCGATGCGATCGACCACGTGGGTGGCGGCGGCGCGGTCATAATAATCGTCGGCGCCGGTGAATCCGCAATAGTACGCCGTGATTTTGTCGTCGAAATCTCGCAGGCTGGTTATTCCGCGCAGGCGCGAGGTGTCGAACGTATCTGGGAACAAGCGAGCCTTGGCGCGCAGCCGGCGGCTCAGCTTCCACAAAAAATAGTATTCGTACAGGCGATTGCCGCGCAGGTGCAAAGCGTCGGCAGAGGCAGCGAGGTCTACGGCGGGACAGACCGCGGCCACGGCGCGAAATTCTGCAGGACCCGCCTTGCCCCACTCGCCCGCCAGCTTCAGCACCAGATTTCCGCCCATGGAAAATCCCGCCAGCGCGAAACGGGTGACGTGGTCCTGAACGATCAGATTTTCTGCCACAGCCGCCACATCCTGGGAACGCCCGGAATGGTAGAGAGTGGGGGCCAGGGCCTCGGTGCCTCCGCAGTTGCGCTGGTTCATGCGGACTACATTCATGCCAAGCGCGAGTCCTTTGGCCGCAATCCCCAGCATGTAGTCGGAATCGCTGGAGCCCTCGAGGCCGTGCACGATGATGACTGTCAGCGCGCTCTTGCGATCGCTCTGCCAGTGACAGTGGGCGAGCACTTTGACGCCTGGCTCGACCTCGATCAGGCGAGGCTCGGCGGGAGGAAGGACCACGCGTCGCGGGAGAAAAAAGCTGGCCAGAGTCTGCTGATGTCCGCCGCTCATTCCCCGCCGCGGGACAAAAGCCGGTGCTTTGGTTTGCGTAATCGCCACAGCTTGATTTTAAATGGTGACGGCGGCGAAGCCCGGCGGCGAAGGAGCAGAGCGATGCCTATTTTCGAGTACGTGTGCAAGGACTGCAACCATCAGTTTGAGGTTCTTGTTTACGGCCAGCAGAAGGCGGCATGTCCCAAGTGCCAAAGCAAAGAACTGGCGCCACAGCTTTCGGTATTTGCCGTCAGCGCTAAAAGCAGTGCGTCGCCCGGGCCTTCAGGAGGTGCCTGCGGCGCATGCGGCGACCCGCGGGGACCAGGGGCCTGCTCGCGGCCTGACCTGAATTGAAAGTTGTCGCTTCACTGTGGCCAAAAAGCCTCGCCTTGATTTATCTAACTGTATGTACGGAAAGGCTTTAACTGCGTGACCACGGGCACCCGGCAAGGGTGACCCCGGTAAGTTTTCTTCCCTGTGCGATCACCATACCATCCTTCAAGCACGAAGGAGTATGGAATGGATCGTCGTCGCAGTCCTCGGGTTACAGCACACCTGCCGGTTCGGGTTTGGGGCGTGGACGCGCACGACCTGCCCTTCATGCAAATGGCCAGCGTCAAGAACCTGAGCGGCACCGGCGCGGTCATTCAGGGCATGCGCCGCCGGGTGCGTCCGGGAGACCTCCTGGAAGTGCAGCTTGACCAGGAAAAGGCCGAGTTCCTGGTGGTGTGGACCGGCATGCCGGGCAGCCATTGCGCCGGTGAGATTGGGTTGCGCAGTCTGGCTTCCGAACCGTGTCTGTGGGGCGTGGCGCTGGGCTGCTACAGCGAGCTGGTTGCCGAAGGCTAGGCCGCTTGTTCCTTTTCGCTGGTCAGGGCTAGACGGGTCGTTGAGAACTTCAAATAAGCGCCTCAGGGAATCAGGTTGCTAAACGCATCGATACTGCGTTTGCCTTGCCCCATGCGAAAAGGCGACGTAGAATTCGCCGGGCCCGAACCTGGATTCGATCCGACCTCCTTGATCGGTAGGTACTATGAAGTTTTGTCTGCGTGCCGCTTGGCGGTTTCTAGTAAGCATTTTTCTGCTGACATGTATGGTGAGCATTTCTGCTGCGGCGGACTGGCCCCCCATCACTCCTGACGAGCAAGAGTTCAAGGATGTAGCGGGACAGCCGGGTGAATCAGCCGCGATTCTGGAGCTCCAGGAAGTTGCCGATGACCTGAACAATTTTCATTCCACTTACAAACGTATCAAGGTGTTGAATGAGGCTGGCCGGAAATATGCTGATGTGGAGCTGCCCTATGACCGCCAGGGCTTCTCCATCAGTGAAATCAGCGGGCGGACGGTACATCCGGACGGCACCGTGATTCCTTTCGAGGGCAAGCCGTTCGATAAGGTACTCGTAAGAGGACGGGGAATTCGAATTCACGTAAAGGCCTTCACCCTGCCTGACGTTCAGGTCGGCAGCATCCTGGATTTTCGCTACAGCCTGCGCTACGGTGATCGGCGAGTCATGGCTCCGGAGTGGATCGTGCAGGATGATTTATTCCAGAAGAAGGCCACCTTCAAATTCATTCCATTTCAGGGCAACGGAAACGTGTACATTACCCTGCCGCACGGACAGATCGCGAACAATGTCTCCTGGAGCACGTTCTTACCCCCGCAATACAAACCTCAACAGCACAGCTTGCCTCTGGGGCGCCTGACTGCCCAAGGCGTGGCATCGTATTGGGTAGATCTCGACCTCACGGATGTTCCTGCTTTTGTGAAAGAGCCGTTCATGCCGCCGCCTGACATCCTCAAATGGCGCGTGAGTTTTTATTACGTGGTCAGTGGGAAACAGGAGGACTACTGGAAAGATCAGGGCAAGTTCTGGAACAAAGACGTTGAGAGTTTTCTGGGAAAGAATAAAGGCGTTTCCGAGGCGGTTGCACAGACGGTTGCCGCGGGCGACACACCCGAACAGAAAACGCGCAAGCTTTACGCCTTCGTGTCGCAACTCGAGAATCAAAGTTACGTCCCCTACCGCCCCGAGCAGGAACAGAAGATGCTGGGGATCAAGGCCAACGCCGGGGCGGAAGATGTTTTGCAGGCACGCAGTGGAGACCATGACGACTTAAATCGTCTGCTCGTCGCCATGCTGAGGGCCGCAAGAATTCCCGCCGTGCTCATGCTGGTACCGGACCGTGATCATCAGATGTTTGTGCCTGCCTTCCTTAGCATGAGCCAGTTCAGCGCTGAGATTGCCGTCGCCCAGCTGGATGGCAAGGACGTTTTTCTTGATCCCGGAACGAAATTTTGCCCCTACGGCAATACCGACTGGCGGTATTCCAGCATCCAGGGTCTGCGGCAAGTCGAAGGCAAAGGCGCGGAGGTAAAGGAAACTCCGCTCCCCGACTACACCCAGGCGCTCATCACTCGTTTTGCCCGGCTGAAAGTGAATGATGAGGGAAGAGCAGAAGGCTCCCTCGGGGTTGCATACTACGGGCTGGAGGCCATGGATCGGAGGCAGCAGGGAGGCAAAACCGACGACGAAGGACGGAAGAAACTGCTGGAAGAAGAGGTCAAATCATGGCTGCCGGGGGACAGCGAAGTGAGTCTTACGCTGTCTCCCGAGTGGGACAAGACAGAAGAACGGTTGGTCGCACAGTTCAACATTAAATGTCCGATCGTGATTAACGCGGGCAGACGCGCGCTGGTTCCTTTGCACCCGTTCCAGTTCAACAGCACGCCGCGATTCTCCGCGGCGCAGCGAGCGAATGCAGTTTATTTCTACTACCCATCGCGAGAGATTGATGAGCTACATCTGACTTTGCCACCCAGCGTCCAAGTAGAAAGTCTGCCGGCGAGCGCTGTCCAGAAACTGGATTACGCGATGTACAAAACCGAACAAAAGCCCGAAGGCGCCAACGGTATTTATGTGCGGCGGGACCTCGTCATGGGCGGGATGGCGTTCCCCGTGGCGATGTACCAGGAGGTGAAAGGTTTTTACGACCAGGTGAAGGCCGGAGACGATCAAGAAGTGGTCCTGAAGGCAGCTGCCCATGCGGCAGGGAATTAGAGTCGTCACGCTCCTTGTTGCCGCTCTCGCATTCGCTGCCGGAGCGCACGCCGCCGTGCCCGAATGGGTCCAACAGGCCGCGGCGCAGCCTCTGGGAACGCTCGATCCGGAGATCAATGCCGTTGTTCTTCTGGACGAAGTGAAATACACCATCCCGGGCGGCGAAGACATCTTGGAACGCTACCGGAGAGTGGTAAAAATCGTCCGCCAGGAAGGACGGCAGGAAGGTGCACTGAGCCTCTGGGTTGGACACGGGGGCAAGGTGCTGGCGGTCCACGCCTGGAGCATTGATAAGTCCGGGCGGGAGTATGAGCTTAAAGACAAGGATTTCGCCGAAAGAACCCCGTACTCCTACGTTCTCTACGACGACGTTCGTCTACGGACGGCGCAAGTGCCGGCGCCAGACCCGGGCTCTCTTGTTGCTTTCGAGTACGAAGTGCGCCGGCGGGTGTGGATCAAGGAGTTGAACTGGTTTTTTCAGGAAGCGAATCCCGTGCGCGAGGCGCGACTGATTCTGCAAATGCCCGCGGGATGGGAATACAAGGATTCCTGGGCTTCAGCATCTCCCGTCCCGCCGGCACCGGCGTCGGAAGGGGGCTGGCAGTGGACAGTCCGCGATGTGTCCGCGATCAAAACTGAACCGAGAATGCCGCCATTCCTTTCGTTGGCCGGGCAGATGGAAGTCTCGTACTTCGGCCCGGGAGAAAGAGCAGGCAACGCGGAATCGTGGGAAGCGTTGGGACTCTGGTACGCCGGACTGACTACCGCGCGGCGCAGCCTCACACCTGAGATCTCGCAGAAAGCGCGCGAACTGACGGCAGGAAAGAACGATTTCGACGGCAAGGTTCGCACCCTGGCATCATTTTTGCAGACAGAGGTGCGTTACGTTGCGATCGAGATTGGCATAGGCGGATACCAGCCGCATCCCGCAGGAGAAATTCTGCATTTACGCTATGGTGATTGCAAAGACAAGGCGACACTGCTCAGTAGTCTGCTGCAGGAAGTGGGCATTCGTTCGGAATATGTTCTGATCAATACCCAGCGTGGCATCGTCAATCCGACCACTCATTCTGCATTGTTTAATCATGCCATTTTGGCGATCGAGTTGCCGGCCACACTTAATGCGGATTCCTATCACAGTGTTCTCCGCAGCAGGGCTGGCAAACGGTACCTGATTTTCGATCCGACCGACGAATACACGCCCCTGGGTGATTTGCGGTCGGAACTCCAGGATACCTACGCACTGCTGGTGACAGACGCGGGCGGCGAGCTGATCCACACCGCGCTGCAGCCGCCAGAGAACAATACTCTGGTGCGCGAAGGGCGATTCAATTTGAATCCCGACGGGTCCCTCACGGGCGAAGTGGTCGAGAAGCGGCGTGGAGATCACGCGCTCTGGGAGCGGTACGCACTTAAACAAGCTAATCAACAAGAACGTCTGCAGCGCGTGGAACAGGTTCTTAATCGCTCTCTCCAAGGATTCACATTGCAGTCTTTGGAAATCCAGCAGCTCGATGATCGCGACAAAGAGCTGATACTTACCTACAAGTTCACCGTCCCGACCTATGCCCAGGTGCGTGGTCCACTGACTCTGGCTCGACCTCGCGTTTTGGGTGAGAAGAGTTTTGCCTTGGATCGGAAACCACGGAAGTACGCCGTCGAAATGCACGGCGCATCTCGGGAAACTGATGTCTTCGAGATCGAAATATCTTCGGGCTACAAAGTGGATGACGTTCCGGACCCAGTGAAGATTGACATGGGTTTTGCGAGCTACCAGAGCAAGAGTGAAGTTGTCGGGACCAAGCTGCGGTATTCGCGTGAGTACATTGTGCGCGATCTCGACGTCGGCCCGGAGCACTTGGCGGATCTGCGGAAATTTGAAGGAATAATTGGAGCAGATGAGGTGGCTGCAGTGGTGCTGACACACCAGCAGTAACCAGCCATAAGACGGGGCTTACGCGTCCGGTTTCTAAGCCACTCAGAAGCGACTAGCCAGCCATTGGAGCGGCTTTTCGCCCGCTACTGCAGCACAATCACCAGAATGCGCCCGTCGGAGTGGTATCCGCCGCCGGTGGCGTTTTTCGCTCCCTGCACCGGATCGGGAGGCAGATAGTAGGACATGCTTTTCACCTTGCCTGATTGCTGCAAGGTCTGTCCGATATTGTCGCGCTCGCCATCGACTGCCGGATCGATCTTGTGGGTCACGTTTCCGTTGCGCTGGTCTTTCTCGAAACCGATATCGTGGGTGCCGGCCCCGGCCCAAATGGTTTGTCCGTTCCAGGGAAAAGATAGAGTTGGCTCATCGGCATTTGCAGGTAGTCTTTCTTTTCGTAGGTCTCGAGCGCGGCTTTCAGGACGGCTTCCTTGTTGTCGGTGTCGGCCACTCGCCAGCTGGCAGCTTCGAGGGCGCTCTGCACCTGCTGCTGGGAGCCGACCAGGACAAAGTTCACCATGTCGCCCTGATTGTTGAACTGGTCGTTGACGCGGCGGGGGAGTTCGTCGATATTTTTTCGCAAGCCTGAATCCAAAGCGGCGGTGGACACGCTGAGTGCCGGCGCCGCCGATGCCGCCGGCGCCGCCGCGGTAGCAGAGGTTGCGGAGTCCGCGTTACTCGACGTCGGGGCGGCGGAAGAACTTGTAGGGCTCGCCCCCGTACCGAATTGTCCCGCCATGAACTGCTGCCGATGAGAATGGGCACGCCTTGCGCCTGAGTCCGGGCGATCAAGGCGCCCGGGAAAGCCGATACCACCGGAAGACCGGCGCTCGCGTCACCCGAACCACTTACTCCGCGCGGATCGCAGCCGTCGCTGGAATGGGGACTGGCGGTGATTCCGAGAAGCTCCCCGGTTTCCAGATCGACGCCGGTGTCGGTCCAGGGCTGCGCAGTCGAGATGGTGAAAGAATAATCTCGCGGAGCCACCACTACGCCGGGATCGGACTGCGCCGAGACGTTGATGTTGGCGAGCATTGCGATTGCAAGGGCCAAACCCTTGATCGCCGGGCAGGAAGATTTCATGGTGCTCTCCAGGCTGAGCGCCATCCTTACTGGATGGCCGTGCGGGTTCGCGTCAAATGTCGCCCGTATTATCGCTTACCAGGGCGCAATCGGTCACGGAGAAGAGGGCGGAGCCGTAAGAGGGAAACCGCGAGAGGCGGAATTGCCAAAGGGTGGAGCAGGCCTTCAGGCCTGCATTCGGCTGCTATCTAGGGATGGGCTTCAGCCCCTGAGGTACTCAGCGGCTGAAGCCGCACGGTACGGCCTTGATTGCAGCGCTAAAGCGCTGCTCCACCCAAAATCAAAATCCGCCCATTGTTATTCACTGATGCCGCAGGAGCACACAAAAGCCCCAGCCCGGTTTCCCGGGCTGAGGCCATGGTGCAGGCGTAACGCTGATTACCGTGCGAGCGCAGGCTCGAGTTGGCCTGACTTCAGGCTCTCATAGCGCTTGTTGATTTCTTCCCAGTTGACTACGTTCCACCACGCCGCCAGATATTCGGGACGGCGGTTGTTGTACTTGAGGTAGTAGGCGTGCTCCCAAACGTCGTTGCCAAAGATTGGGAACAGGCCCTGGGAGATGGGATTGTCCTGGTTAGGCGTGCTGAGAATCTGCACCTCGCCGCCGCGCTTGCCGGCGAGCCAGACCCAGCCGCTGCCGAATTGCTTGACCCCGGCGTCGTTGAACTTGGTCTGAAAATCCTTGAAGCTGCCGAAAGCCTTCTTGATCGCGTCTGCGATGGGGCCGCTGGGATCGCCGCCGCCTTTGGGCTTCATGATCTTCCAGAACATGGAATGGTTGACGTGTCCGCCGCCGTTGTTACGCACGGCTCCGCGAATGTCCTCAGGCACGGCGTTCAGGTCGCGAATCAGATCTTCTGCACTCTTCGACTGCAAGTTGGGATGTTTTTCCAGGGCTGCGTTCAGATTTTTCACGTACGCCGCATGATGCATGTCGTGGTGCAGCTTCATGGTGGCGGCGTCGATGGTGGGTTCAAGAGCGGAATAGTCGTAGGGTAATGGGGGTAGTTCAAAAGCCATATGTTTTCTCCTCTGTAAGAGTGTCAGATGATGGTATCGCGACTGGCGATTCAGCGGGAAATCTGTTTAAGGCTACTAGTCGATGGCTTTGCGCAGGTATGGGTTGCTTGTGGAAAACACGGCGGGCCGGGCAATCTGACGATTTACCGGCTCAGCGCGTGCTGCAGTTGCAGGGGATCGGTCGCGTAGGTCAAGGCTGCTTCCAAGTCTACGATTCCCGCTCGAACCAGTTTCTCAATCTCGGTGTCAAAGTGCTGCATGCCTTCCGAGGCGCCATTTTTCACCAGTTCGAGCAGGGTTTCGCCGGAAGGGTCTTCGCATTCCAAAATGTTCATCGTGCGCGAGGTGTTTTTAAAGATTTCCAGGATGGCTACACGGCCGCCGTCTTTGCGGGGAATCAGACGCTGGGAAATTACGTGACGCAACGTCCTGGACAAACGCCCGCGTAACGACGGCTGTTCGGCCGGTGGGAACGCGCCGGCGATACGCTCCAGAGTCTTGGCGGCATTGGGTGCGTTCAAGCTGGAAAGAACCAGGTGTCCGGTTTCGGCGGCTTCCAGAACCATTTCCATGGTTTCACGGTCGCGCAGTTCTCCCACCAGAATCACCTTGGGCGCCTGTCGCAGGGCAGCGCGCAACGCCAGCGCGAAGTTCGGCGTGTCGCTGTGCAGTTCCCGCTGATGGATGGTGGCCTTTTTGTGGTTATGCAGAAATTCGATCGGGTCTTCGATGGTAATGATGTGGCAGGTCTGTTCTTCGTTGATCCGGTCCAGCAGCGCAGCCAGAGTGGAAGATTTTCCCGCGCCCCGCGCTCCCGTCACCAGCACGATGCCGTCCCGGAGACTCGCGATTTCCCCCAGTTGCCGCGGTAAACCCAGAGCGGAGAACGCCGGAATGACAGTTGGAATCACGCGCATGACCACCGCACAGCTGCCGCGCTGGATAAACACATTGACGCGGAAGCGTGCCAGTCCGGGCAAACCAAAGGAGACATCGCAGGCGCCCTGCTCGCGCAGCATGGTGATGGCCTGCTTATTGTTGCCAATCAGGTCGGATGCGATGCGGCGAGTATCATCCGCACTGAACTGGCCCAATCCCGGGCCTTGTACCGGAATCAGCTGGCCATACACTTCCACCTGGGGTGGGCGTCCCGGGGAGAAAATCAGGTCGCTGACATTGTCGGTAGCGCGCAACATGGCCGCCAGCAGCGCGTGAGTGGACGAGGCACCGGAACTCGATGCCGGCCCGAACTCGACCTGAAGGGGTGCTGTGCCTGGTGTTGCCATTTTCTGTTGGCCAGGTTGTGAGGGCTCGAATGGGGGAGAGCTTTTCGGAGCCGCGCGCCGTCGTCCTTGATGCCTATGCTTTTCGATCTGAGTTAACTGTAGCGAAAACTACGGCGAGGTTCTACGAAGAACGTCATGGCCATAGACCTTCGTAATGGGGCAGTCTTCAGTCGCCGGTCTTCAGTCGTCAGGAAAGGCTGGTCGGTGTTGACGACTGAAGACTGACGACCGACGACTAGTTTGCGGTCAGCAGGATAGGCTCGCGCTTGGTGATTACCAGAGTGTGCTCGTAATGCGCGGAAGGTCTGTGATCGGCGGTCCGGACCGTCCAGCCGTCTTTTGCGACCACCGCCCGTCCCGATCCCGCCGCGATTATCGGCTCCACCGTAATCACCAGGCCCTCGGTAAGAATCTGGTTGGCGGCCGGGTCGGCGTAATTGGGGACGCGAGGCTCTTCGTGGATGGTGTGTCCGATGCCGTGTCCGCCCAGATCGCGAATCACCGAGAAGCCGTTGCGACGCACTTCGCGTTCGACCACACGTCCAATCTCGGAGACGCGGAAGCCGGCGCGGGCCACCAGCATGGCTTTGTGGAAAGCCTGTTCGGCGCAGGCCATCAGGCGCCGGCGCTCTTCGGAGATTTCGCCGGCGGCCACGGTTTCGGCGGCGTCTGCCATGAAGCCGTCTTTTTCAATGGTGACGTCCAGCTTGACCAGGTCGCCGGCTTCGACCATTCGTTCGCCGGGAATGCCGTGCACGGCTTCGTCATTCAGGCTGATGCAGCTGACTCCGGGGAATTTGTACACCAACTGCGGCGCGGACTGAGCTCCGTGTTCGCGCATGACGGTAGCACCGACGGCATCCAGTTCGGCGGTGCTGATGCCGGGGCGCACGGCGCGCTTCATGGCTTCAAGCATGCGGCGAACAATCGCGCCCGCTGCGCGCATTCCGGCAAGATCTTTCGGATCGGTGATGGACATGTGTTTAGCCTATCGCATTGGTGGGACGGCGCGGCGCAAAATAGAGCAGGAGCAGGAAACCGGCCAGGTAAAACGCCACTACCTGCGGGAAGCTGAATCTCAGGAACCGCAAAACAACGCCATAGAGTGCCACAGATTCGCAAAGCGCGTAGATCACGATATAGGCGGTACGCCAGGCCTTGAGAGCGGGCAGGTCTTCCGGCCTTACGGATAGAACCTCCTCCGAGGGCTTCACTTTCCTGCGGCGAAAGAAAAATATTCCTTCGACCGCCCACAGGGCTAGGCCTGTCATAACGTAAAAAAATGCTTTCGTCGTGGTTCCGGAAGCGGGGTGAGCCCATTCGGCAATGACTGCATAGAACACGATGGCTCCGAGCAAGACCAACTGCACTATTCGCAGGAGTTTGAGTGAAGATTCCATCCCAGGATTCTGCCGCAGGTTTACGACCGCGCGGGCAGAAAATGGTGCCGATGTGCCGGGAGCAGCAACCACGCTTGGGTTCTTACCGCAGAAAGAAAATGCCGAGCTTCGCTCGGCCTGGACGGGTCGGAGACCCGTCCTTCCACAGTCAAAGGCACCCACCAGCCCAGGCCTTGACCTCGCTAGGACCCGGTAATTTTCAGGCGTAATTCTTCGGGCAGGCGTTCGCGAATCTCCGCTGGTAAGCGGTCATGGACACGGCGCGCGCCTACTTTGGCAGCGTCTACCATGGTCATGGGCGCGGGCGTGGCTACCGCCACGGCTACCCAGATCAATGCGGAAAGCGCGAACCCGAGCAGTGCCGCCAGCTCCAGCCAGAAGGCATGGCGGGGGCCAAGGTGGCGGATCACTCCAAAGGCCAGCAGGAAAACCGCGGCCGAAAGCGACGCCAGGGCGATCAGCGAAATATCGATGGTGCGGTGCAGACGTTGGCGGGAACGACAGGCTTCGCAGGCGTCAAAGTGTTCTTCGTAGTCGGCGCGCATTTCTGGCGCGATGCCGGAAATATCGTACCGCCAGCCGGCCAGAATCTTGCCCACGACAGGATCAACGCAGTTGCTCATACGGACTACAGCTGGATCGCTTCCATCGGCTCAGACTGTCTGGCCAGCATCACCCGGTTGTGCAGCAATGTCTGACGCAGACCCAGGGCCTTGGCTGCGGCTCCCCGCGCGAGCTCGGGATGATTGTTCTGCTCGGAAAGATGCGCCAGCACTATGTATGATGCATTTCCATCATATTCGGTGCATAAGAATTTAGCGAGCTTCTCATTGGACAAGTGTCCCGTCGGGCTTCCGACGCGCTGCTTGACCGACCAGGGATAAGGGCCGACTCGCAGCATTTCCAGATCATGATTGGCCTCGATCACCAGCACGTCGCAACCGCGCAATTCGTGGCATACGTTCGGCGGCATGTATCCCAGATCGGTGGCAATGCCGATCTTGATGCCTTCGGTGCGGAAGCTGAGTCCGACAGGATCGGCGGCGTCGTGCGGAATAGTGAAAGGCGTAATCGCAATGTCGCCGACGTGGAAGCTGCGCCCAGCGGAAAAAACTTCCAGCCGCGCCAGTTGCGGGAGTTCTCCGGCATCGTCGCGCAGAGACCTCGCCCAGGCCTGATGCGTCGCACCCGTCATGAAGACCGGCACCTGAAATTTTCTGGCCAGCACCGCGAGACCATAAACGTGGTCGGAGTGTTCGTGAGTAATCAGGATGGCGGAAAGAGTGCGCGGATCATCGCCGCGGGCACGCATACGCTTCACTGTCTCACGGCAGGAGATTCCCGCGTCTACGAGAATTTTGGTGCGTGAACTCGAAACAATTGTACTGTTCCCCCGGCTGCCGCTGGCCAGCACCGAGACTGAAACTCCCATGAGCGAAGCATACTCGTTGCGGCTGTGGAAACGCGAGTAACTATTGGGATGAGGGAAGCTGTCACCTGTCAGCTCTCAGCTTCCAGTACCCCTTGTCATCCTGAGCGGAGCCCGACGATTCGCTTGCGAATCGTCCGCGGAGTCGAAGGACCCCTGCCTTCTCTGTATGCTTGTTATTGAGCTTCGAATCTTCTTGGATGCGTGTGAGAAAACTAACCTGCAGGCGCCGATGCGCGAGTAGGGGTCCTTCGACTTGTTGTTCTTCGCGCTTCGCGCGAAAAACAAGCTGCGCTCAGGATGACACAGGGGCTGAGAGCTGAGTTTCACCTCCACAATTCCCCCATTCCTCGCCGCGCCGCGGACCCTCCGTAGGCGCCGGCGATTCCAGTGAGGAATCCGAGGAACGATTCGTAGATCTGTGCCCGATAGGGTTTTTCCGTCAGCAGGAGATATGCGGCGCATTGCACGACGGGAACAAAGACTCCCACCAGCAGCGTCCACCGCCAGGGCCGCCGCGGACGAAGTGCACCCAGCAGCATGGTCGCCGCAAGCACGAAGAGCGCGGTCAGCAGCAGGTCGCCAAACTTCACATCGAGAAATCCGGCACACACTCCGAGCACCACTCCGAGGATGTAGATGCCGCGATCGGTCGGTGTTTCCAAACTCACTGCCGTCATGAAATTTGAATTGATGGAGGACGGGCGTCCTCGCCCGTCAACGGTGGTCTCCGCCAGACGGGCGGGGACGCCCGTCCTCCATTGGACTTAATATTTATAGAATCCTCTGCCGCTCTTCTTCCCCAGCCAGCCCGCGTCTACCATTTTGATCAGCAGCGGGCACGGCCTGTATTTGGGATCGCCCAGGCCATCCTGCAACACGCGCATGATGTCGAGGCAGACATCGAGTCCGATAAAATCCGCCAGGGTCAGCGGGCCCATGGGATGGGCCATGCCCAGCTTGAACACTTCATCCACGGCTTCGGGAGTGGCCACGCCTTCCATCACCGCGTACATGGCTTCGTTCAGCAGCGGCATCAGCACGCGGTTGGAGACAAAGCCGGGCGCGTCGTTGACTTCGACTGGAATTTTCTCGAGCTTCAGCGCCAGGTCGCGCACGGTGTCGAAAGTCTCCTGTGCCGTTGCCAGTCCCCGAATGACCTCCACCAGTTTCATCACCGGCACGGGATTGAAGAAGTGCATGCCGATAATTTTCCCGGGGCGCCCGGTCACTGCCGCCAGCCGGGTGATCGAAATCGAAGACGTATTTGAAGCCAGCAGAATTTCCGCATGGCAGATGCGGTCCAGATCGCGAAAGATTTCCGCCTTGATTTCGAACTTCTCGGTGGCGGCTTCGATGACGAAGTCACAGGCCGCGAGCCGGGCGCGTTCGAGCACCGGAACGATCCTCTTAAGAGTGGTAATTCTCTGTTCCGCAGTGATCCGGTTCTTGGCCAGTTCGCGGTCCAGATTCCTGGCGATGGTTTCGAGCCCTCGATCGAGAAATCGCTGTTCCACATCGCACAGCAGCACCTGAAAGCCGCTGCGAGCGAAAATGTGGGCAATACCGTTGCCCATAGTCCCGGCACCGACCACTCCTACGCGTTCGATGGCCATGAGAATCGCCTCTCCTTCGCCCCCAGGCCTGCCAGTCTAACACCCCCAAATGCTTGCAACGCTTAGATTTAAGGTTCGCTTAAGGTTGAGAAAAATATGTTTACAGAGCAGCCAATTTAGATAGCGCTACATCCGACTATCACAGAACCGGACCAGGTGGCGAGCGGAGAGCGGGCGTGATTGCAAGAAAGCTCTCCAAACGACCGGGCCGGGTGGGAGGAAAATATGCAAAGCCTGCGGCTGGCAGCACTGGCAGTGGCGATGACGCTGGCGTTCAGTGGTCTGGCATTGGCCCGGGACCATGATCACGATCATGACTGGGACAAGCATGCCGACCGTCACCACGATTCAGATCACAACCGGGACCATCACTGGAATCGTGACCGCGATCATGACGGAGATCGCGATCGCTGGCGGGACCATGATCACGATCGTTGGCAACGTGAACATCACGACTGGTGGCGCCGCGGAGACCGCGACCATGACCGTGATGATGGCTACCGCGGCGGTCAGATCTACAACCCCTATCCCAACCGCTCTCCACGCGGTGGGTACGGCTATCCCAACGGCGGTTATGGTTACCCGAGTGGCGGTTACGGCTATCCCAATGGCGGCTACGGTTACCCCTCGGGCGGCTACGGCTATCCTAGCGCGGGTCGTGGCTATCCTGGCGGTGGTGGCTACGGCGGCGGCGGGAATGTCGCTTACAGCACCGGCTATTCCGACGGCAGCTATCGTGCCCGCGAGGATGTGAACGAGAACAAGCCGTTCAACCCGAATCCTCGGGGATCGAACGGAAACCGCGATCGCGGCTACCACAGCCAGTATGGCGACAAGAACGCCTACCGCTCGCAATACACTAGTGGTTACGAAGCGGGTTACCAGGCCAACTATCGCGGAGGCGGCAGAGGCCGAGGCTGGGGCTTCTAGAAATTCTCAGTCAGCCAGCGAGAAAGGGCTGCCGAAATTGGCAGCCTTTTTTGCACTTGGCACTTGGCAATTAGCAATTGGCTAAATGCTGCGATGAGTTCGCGCAAGCGATAATTAATTTTCACCACAAAATACGTAGGCCCCGGACGCCCTCGTCCGGGCAGGCGAGCGCAGCTCGCCAGGATTTACGTTTGGTTGAATGAGGCTGCCGGGCTTCGCCCGGCTGGGCGGGTGGGACACCCGCCCCTACGTGTTCCGAGCGGGAAGATAACCTAAGAGCGCATACCAAGTGCCAAGTGCTAAGTGCTGCTTTCCTATTCCCGCTCCAGCGTTTCCTCGATCGCGACCTTGCCGCCCTTCTGAACTTCTACGACGCGATGGACCCGCTTGTATCCCGACATGGTGATGTCGATCACGTAGGTGCCCGGATTGAGCGAAAAGTCAACGGGAGAAAACTTGTCTACGATGCGGTTGTTGACCGCGACCTGCGCGCCTTTGGGCTGGGTCTTGACGCTCACCGCACCCATGCCCGAAGTTTCTCCGCCGCCGAACAGCCGCTTGAGTTTCCCGCCGCCGATCTTGATCTCGTCGGTCGAGCCCAGGGCTTTGAGGCTGGGCGCGAAATGGAAGGCCTGACCGGCTTGCAGGTTGGCACTGGAGGTTTCCTCCAGATAGCCCTGCTTGCGGACCAGGAACGTGTGGGAGCCTGGCTTGTCTACCGAAATCTGTGCGGGAGTGACTTTCCCGGTATCTTTCCCATCAATAAAGATTTGCGCACCGGCCGGCTCGCTGCTCACCGTAGCGGTGGCCGTAAGCTGCGCCAGTTGGACCACCAGAAAGGATTTGCTGCCCGAGGCGACGTCTATGGTGCGAGTCTCCGGCGTGTATCCTGCCCGCGCGACCATCACAGTATGCTGTCCCGGCGTGAGTCCGGGCAGGTTGAAGGGAGTAACCCAGCTGGGATCGGTGCGGCCATCCACATGAACCGCCGCTCCTTCAGGAGTCGAATTGATGGTCAGTTGCCCCGGGATCGCGACTGGCGCGGCCGCCGGGGGTGTCTTGGTTTTCTTCTTGTTGTACTTTGGAGTTACAGAGACAGCGGCCCGTTCCGGAGCGGCTGCCACATGTTCCGGTTGCGCCTGGGTGGGCGCGGCGGCCGGAGGCTGGGCTGCATTCCAGGCCGGCTTGGCGTTTCCACCGGAAGGCTCAGTTGCGGCCGGCTGCTGTTCGGCCGAGCCTTCATCGGCCGAATTTTCCGAATGGATGCGATAAGCGATCAAGCCCACCACCAGCAGGATGACCGCCAAAGCGCCGGCGATGGAATACACAAACAGCTTGGGCGGAGTCTTCCTGATCTCGGTGACTGCCTTCCGCGCCACTTCCCGGGGCTGTACCTTGGGTTTTTCCGGTTGCGTCCTGCTGATGAAGGAAGCTGCAGGCGGCGCCTCGCTCTCGGGCGCGGCCGCTGGAGTCGGCGGCGGAGTATAGATTTCTTTCATCGGCGGCAGTTCGCTGATCTCGGAGAAACTTGGACCGCTGGGGCCGCCTTGCGCCGCTTCCTGCATCGCGGGATCGACGTGCAACGTCGGAGCCTCGGCGGCCGCTTCTTCGGGCTCGCCTACGACGCTGGCTTGCTCCTGGAATGAAGTGAGCGCGGGCGCGGCTGGTGGAGATGCTTTTGGCGCTCTCGGTGAATCCACACTGAAACTGCTCCCTGCACTTTCCCATCCCGCAGCGGCGGCCGCAGCCTTGGCCGCGGAAGACGGGCTCGGAACGGTCTGCTTCGCCGGCGGGGTCGCAATAGTTTCCGTGCTGGCGGCTGGGGCGGGAGGAGCTGCAGCGGCGGGTTTGGACGCTGCGGGAACGTTTAATCCCTTCGCCGGCTGTGCCGATTTCTTCGCCTCGGCTTTGGCCGTGCTTTCCTTGCATCGCTCCAGGTCGTTGACCAGATCCTGTCCGCTTTGATAACGGTCCTCGGGCGCCTTGCACAGCGCCTTCATGATTACTTCACTCAACACGGGATGAATCTTTTTATTGATCTGCACCGGAGCTACGGGCAGGTGCTCAGCGATGGCGTGCCGCACCTGGTCAGCGTCGTCGCCCGGGAAGGCCTTGTTCTCGCTAGCCATCTCGTACAGAATTGCGCCCAGGCTGAAAATGTTGGAACGTCCATCCACCGGGTCGCCGCGCAGTTGCTCCGGCGAAACATAGTGGAGAGACTCGGACGGCTTGCCCGGGTCCTGGCAGGTAAATGCACCCATGGTCGAGATTCCGAAGCTCAGGACCTTGACCGTACCATCCCAGGTCACCATGATCTTGGCCGGCTCCAGACTGTAGTGCACGACGTGATGCGAGTGAGCATGGTCCAGGCCCTGACAGGTCTGGCGCACAATGTCCTGTAGGTCCCAGATGGAAAATCCTTCTTTGCGGGCCAGCATGGTGGCGATGCTGTTGCCCTGCACGTATTCCATGGAGGCGCAGAACTGGCCATCGATTTCTTCCAGGCCATAAAGCTGCGCCACGTTGTGGCTGCTGAGCGGCTTGGTGCCCTCGGCTTCCTGCAGAATGTGTTCGACCAGCACCGGAGCCTGATCTCCCAGCGTCTGCAGTTGGATGGTCTTCAGAGCGATGGTCTGCCCGCTCTCCGGGTCCGCCGCTTTGTAAACAGCGCCGCGCTCCGAACGGGTGATCTCGCTGAGGATTTCGAAACGTCCAATCTTGTTGGCCATTGCTCCCTAAGCCCCGTAAACCCAAAAACCAAGCAGTCCTGTGGCGAGACGCCCGGTGTCACACAAGGGGGAAAAGATAGGGCTAGGATAGCCCGGCTAAAGCAGGGATGGGAGTTACGAAGGTCACCGAAAAAGAGGCTGATTTTTGCTTGGCTTGTGTGGGAGGGGGTCGGCCCGAGTGGAACCGGTCCCACACAAGCAAAGCCCCACAATCAGAGCCACACAAGCAGACCGGCACAGAGTCTTACCTTATGGATGTCAGCCATGCGCGCAGCAATTGCCGCACCTTCGCACCTTCCATCTTTCGTCGCACTGCGTCCATTACTACAAAGCGCACTCGAGTGCCGCGACCGCGAAATCCCACCCAGTAGGGAACGTAGATTTCTCCCGCGACTGGTTCGGCTGAAATTTTTAAATCGCGCAGGCGAAAAAAGCCGGTGCTGAAAAGCAACCGCTGAACTTTCGCGATCACAATTTTTTTCGCTTCGATTTCGTCGAGCAGAGGTTGCGAGCAGTTGCGAGTTTCAAGGCAGATCACATCACGGCCGTTCGGCAGTTGCTCGAATTGGTAGAGGTCGAGGGAACCGTTTACCGCGTCCTGTCCGAACAAGCGGAGGTCGCGCTTGCCGCCATTAATAATTTCAACTTGAAAAAGCTGGAAAGGAACATAGAAGTCGGCCACCGACTTCAGCGGACCGGACATGGTGGTGTGCAGAATGTCCATCAGCCCCGAAGAGAACTGCTCCGTCGCTTCTTCGCGGGTGACGTTTGGCCTCAGGCTGCGGATGCGGGCCATTTCTGGATCCCCAATCAACTGCTGGAACGCAACCCTTTACTGGAAATGGAACCAGAGTCCGATCACGGTGGCCAGCAGCAACAGGCTGAAAATGACATTGAGCCGATGTTCCAGCGGGGTTTCCGCCGCAGGCTTGTAGTCCATGCCCCGCACCAGGGTGACGTCCATCTTCTCGTCCACCGTCGCAAAAGTCAGTCCGGCTAACCTTTTGCGGTCCGGCGCCGGAGTTACCAGGCTCACGCCGATCAATACCAGGCAACAAACCGCAAACATCAGGATGGCATAGTGCAGAAAGTTCATGGCGACCAGCCAGCGGATGGAATCAGACGCGCCGGCGCCGCCGGGGTATTCCAACTCAAGGATGAACCGCACTGTGCCCAGCACAAACCCGGTCAGCAAGGAACTGAGAGCACCCTGCGCGTTGAGCCGCGTCCAGAGAATTCCCAGGATGAAGCAGGCCGCGATCGGAGGACTGATGTAGCCCTGGACGCTTTGCAGGTAAATATAGAGTTGGCCACTGATGCGGGTGATGAAGGGCACCCACGCAATTCCCAACAGGACCATGACTCCGGTCGCCATTCTGCCGATGAAAACCAGTTGCTTCTCGCTGGCCTCCGGTTTCAGCTTCTTGTAGAAATCCAGCGTCACCAGCGTGGACGTCGAGTTGAAAACCGACGCCATCCCGCCCATCAAGGCCGCCAGCAGAGCCGCGATCATAAGACCGACCAGCCCGGTCGGCAGCAGATTGAGGATGAGTGTCGGCAGAGCGATGTCGCCGTTGGTGGGCACGCCGTTCGCCCCGATCGTGAACATGTCCCGGAACAGGGCAAATGCGATCAGGCCGGGAAGCACCAGAAGAAATACGGGCAGTACTTTGAGAAATCCGGCGAAGATGGTTCCAGCCTTGGCGTGACCTTCATCCCGGGCCGAGAGCACGCGCTGCACAATCACCTGGTCGGTGCACCAGTACCATATGCCCAGAATCGGCGCGCCGAAGAAAATTCCGGTCCAGGGGAAGTCCGGGTCGCTCATCGGCTTGACCATATGAAAATAGCTGGCGGGCACCGCCGCGCGCAGTCCGGCGAAGCCGCCAACCTGGTGCATTCCGATCAGAGTGAGCGCGATCGCGCCTGTCAAAAGAACCAGCGTTTGGACGACCTCGGTGTAGATCACGGCCGAGAGTCCGCCCGCGACGGTGTAAATTCCGGTCACGACCACGAGAATCACGGCCGCCTGCAGTGGGCTCCAGCCCACAACTCCCTTTAATACAATCGCCGCCGCCCAAAGATGCACGGAAATCTTGGTCAAAACATAAGCGATG
>WNEZ01001084.1_pt1 | contig 46154 bp, 45 predicted proteins | sample 5400521 | NCBI WGS metagenome assembly WNEZ01 (sample SAMN13153339, study PRJNA577476) | soil metagenome | isolation source: 120 cm saprolite under Douglas fir tree site 2 hole 1 replicate 1 | place: USA:California | collected 2015-04-18
CTCGGAACGAAAGGCCGTTGTGACCCAGCCGGATCAGGAATGGTCGCCGATGGACGGCGGCTACATCCGGCACTGTCCGACCTACGCGATCATCGCGCGGCCGGCCGAGCAAACGAGTACCCTGCGTCGATCGGGATGAGCTACGAGGAGACTTGTGATTCGATGTCCCGCAGGTCGCGGATGACACGGTCCCAGTTGTAGTAGGTCTCGATCGCCTTACGGCCCGCCTGGCCGAGCCGGCGGGCGAGCAGCTGATCGCCGAGCAGACGCTTGAGCGCCGTGGCGACGGCTTCGGGATCGTCCGGATTCACCACCAGCCCCGTCTCGCCGTCGTGCACCGCCTCGGCCAACCCGCCCGATTGGCCGGCGATCACCGGCAGGCCGCAGGCGCTCGCTTCCGCGAGCGCCACACCGAAGCCCTCGACGCGGGAGCCGTCATCGCGGCGCGATACGCCGACGTACGCGTTCGCGATGTTGAAGACCGCGGGGAGCTCTGCTTCCGGCACGTTGCCAACGAAGCGGACATGGTCGGCGATCTTCAAGTCTTCGGCCAGGCGCTGATAGTCTTTGCGCTTCTTGCCGCTGCCCACGACGAGATAGTTCACATCCACCCCATCCTGCCGGCACTGCGCCACGGCACGCAGCGTCATGTCCACGCCCTTGTACGCCTCGAGCCGCGCAACCGTGAGCACCCACGGCGCCTGCCCATTGAGGTGATAGCGCGAGCGGACGGCGTTCGTGTCGATCCCGGGCCGGAACTGCTCGGGGTCGGTGCCGAGCGGCACCAGCCGCACCGACTCCGCGAGCGGATCGAGTCCGAGTTCGCGCAGCACCTTCTGCGCCTGCTCGCGCGTCCACTGGCTGTTGGCGACGACCGCGACCGCGGAGCCGAACAAGGCCTTCGCCGTCTTGCGCGCGAAGCGGGAGTGATGGATCGCGTGCAGCTCTTTCAGGAGGTCGCCGCCATGGACGAACACGCCGTACTTGGTCCCGACGCGCTCGTGCATCCATTTTGCCGGGTAAGTGCAGGGCCGGATCGAGTCGCACCACGCGAAGCGCGGCTTGTGGTGGCGCGCCAGGCTGGCGACGCGGCGCGACCAGAACAGCAGGCCGGCCAGATTGCGCAGCGCCTTGCTCGGCACCGGCAACCGGTCGACGACGGCGCCGCTGAAGCGGACGTCGGAATCCTGGGAGTCGCGGTGCTGGCCGGTCGAGACGAGCAGCTCGCCACGGGGATAGCGGCGCGTGACCTCGCCCATCATCCGGGCGATGCCGGTCTGCATCGGCGGGAATTCGCCGGTCAGGAGAAAAGTCTTAGCTACGGCGGCCCCCCTGTCGTTCCCATAAGAAAGCATACTTAAAGAACACCGGCGACTGTAGGCGATGAGCTTGTCCAGGTGATGGCCCAGGTCCTTGTAGGGCGTATGGTCCAGCTCGTGGATCAGCTCACCCTGTTCGCTTTCAGGGATCTCGAGGCCGGGATGCGCCGTCTTGCCGCCGAATCGCCGGCCGCGGCGAAACAGCCGCACGACCCAGTCCCGACCCCAGTGCCCACGCCGGACCAGATGGCCGTGAAAAACGTTGCGCCGCTTCACGCGATACGCCTCGTGCCGCGGCGCGAGCACCACCTGCGCCAGCTCGGCCGCGAGCTCCGGTCCTATCCGCTCGTCGGCGTCGAGCGCAAAAACCCATTCGTGCTGCGCCGCTGCGATGCCCGCGTTGCGCTGCGCGGCGATGCCCGGCGCGATGCCATCGAGGACGCGCGCCCCGGTCGCCGCCGCGGCGGCAGCCGTGCCGTCGGTCGATCCCGCATCGACAACGATCACTTCACCGGCCCACGCCAATCCGCGGACGCAATCGCCAATCTGACTCGCTTCGTTCAGCGTGGGGATGACCACCGTGAGCGGTGCTCGTGCCGGCATGTGCCGAATGTTAACGAGAGGCGATGGCTTCGCGGTAGACGACCTCGGTCCGGTCGGCGGCGCGCGACATGGTGAACTCACTGCGCGCGAGTGTCTGCCCCGCGCGCGCGACGCGCGTCCGAAACGCGTCGTCGCCGAGCATTCGGTCGAGGGCTCGGGTCCAGGCGGCGGGGTCGAGCGGCGTGTCGAGCAGTCCCGTCTCGCCCGGATTCACGAGCTCCGCATTGCCGCCCGCCGCCGACGCGATGACCGGGACGCCGAGCGTCATCGCCTCGAGCAGCGCCTGCGACAAGCCCTCGATTCGTGACGGCAGCGCGGCGATCGTCGCAAAGCGATAGAACGCCACGGCCGCTCGGTGAACGGCACGAATACAACGCGGTGCCGCTCGGGCACCGCCGCCTGCGCTCGGGAGAGCTCGTCATCGGGCCGAATTCCCACGAAGGCCACGGTCACGGGACGCTCGAGCGCCGGCAACGCGCGGAGCAGGATCTGTTGGTCCTTGCGCCGCGCCACGACGGCGACGACCGGCCGTCCGGAATCGCCCAACGTCGCGCGCGCAGCGCGCGGGCGACGCTGTTCACGACATCCACGCGATTATCGGCAATCACGCGGGCGAGTGTGTCCGCAACGCGGTGGAAGTGCGAGAAATCGAGCGAGACGTGTTCGAGTGATGGAGTCGCGGCGACGCTGCGCGCGAGCAACGTTCCCGCAGGGCAACCGACCAATATCCGGTGGCCGCGCTGTCCCAGCTCGCGACTCAGACTAAAGATGGATTGCGTGGAGCCTGCGCCCTCGCCCTGATGCGTGAGCTGCAGAATCGTGAGACGCGCAGGACTCTCCGGCATGTGCCGAAGCTAGTTATACTGGGACCTCGATGCACGTCGTGATGGCTTCCCATCACCGGCTCCCGGTCGAGGGCTATGGCGGACCGCAGCGCGTCGTCGTCGCGCTGGTACGCGGCCTCGCGGCGCTCGGCCATCGCGTGACGCTGCTTGCGCAACCAGGAACCAAAGTCCCCGAAGCCGCGAAAATCGTCGAGGTCGCCCCCCGCGTGTGGAAGGATTCCGCCGTCGATCTCAAAAAGTTCATCCCCGAAGGCGCCGACATCCTGCACGCGCACTTTCCCCTGAAGCAGGGACCCAAAGGCGTGCCGTTCGTGCAGACGCTACACGGCAACTGGAAACCCGACACGCCGCTGCCGCAGAACACGATTTTTCTTTCACGCGATCACGCCAAACGCCACGGCAGCACGATCTTCGTCCACAACGGGCTCGACCCCGCCGAATACATCTTCCGGCGACGCAAAGAGCAGTGGGACTTGTTTCTCGGCAAGCTGCACAGCGACCGCGGCTACCACTGGGCCGTGGAGGCGGCGAAGCGCACTGGCCGCCGGCTCATCATCGCGGGCGGCTGGCGACCGACCTTCACGGGCGGGATCAAGTACGTCGGCGAGGTGGACGGCAAGCGCAAGGCGGTGTTGCTCGCGCGCGCCCGCTGCCTGTGGATGCCGGCGCAGTGGGACGAGCCGTTCGGCCTGCCGACGATCGAGGCGCTGCTCTCCGGCACTCCCGTGATCGGTACGCGGCGCGGCGCGCTACCGGAGATCGTCACGCCCGCCGTGGGCGTGCTGCGTGATACGCTCGACGAGCTGATCCTCGCGGCCGACAAAGTCAGCGAGCTCGACCCCCGGGCCTGCCGCGAGCGGGCGGAGCGACAGTTCAGTCACCTGGTGATGGCGGAGAGCTACGTACGGATCTACCAGAACCTTCTGACGTCGGGCGCACTCAAGTAGACCGGACGCTGCAGCGCGTCCTCATCATTGGGGCGCTGCTGAGGCTGCTCGCCGCAGTCTTCAGCGGCGGATTCCTCGCGAGCGACGATCATAACGTCGTCATCGGCGCGGCGGAGCGAATCGCCAGCGGCGTGGGACTCCCGTTGACATTCGAGCGTTCGGCGCTGTTCCCCGGCGTCATCGCCGGGATCATGACCGTGACGCGCGGTATCGGCATTCACGATCCGGGGGTCGAGATGCTGGTCGTCCGTCTGGTGCAGGCCGCGTACTCGCTCCTCGCCGTCTACTTCGTCTATCGCCTGCTCGAGCGAGCGATGGGACCCGAGAGCGCGATGCTCGGCGGCCTGTTGGCGGCAGCGTTCTACGCGATGCCAGTGACCGCCGTGCATCAGCTCGAGGAGTCGGTGTGCCAGGTGCCGTTGCTCGCGGCGTTTTGGTGGTGGCAGCGCACGGAAGACCGCCATCAGTCGCCACCCCTCTGGGGCGCGCTCGCCGGTGCGGCGCTGGGAGCAGCACTCCTCCTGCGCCTTCCTCTCATAGGGTTCGTCGGCGTGTTCGTGTTGCTCGTGCTGCTGCGGCGCCAGCCGGTCACAACGCTGGACAAGCTGGCGTTTCTCGGCGGTCTCGCGCTCGTCCTTGTGCTGCAGAGCTACAGCAACGCCCTGATCAACCATCAATGGGGCTACTCATTCGAGCAGCGACTCGGGCCGATGCTGCACCTCGGGCGCATGGCGGTCGAGTCGGATGGATATCCGAGCAACCCCCCGTGGCATTACGTGCTGACGCTGCTTGCTGCGTTGATTCCCCCAGCCTCGATTCTACTGCTGGTTGCCGCAGTCAAAGGCGGTCGCCAAATCCCGCTGCTCGGCCTGGCTACGCTCGCGTTCCTTGTGAGTCACAGCCTGATCGCGAACAAGCAGGAGCGGTTCCTGCTGCCGATTCTTCCGGCGCTCTTTATTCTGATCGTCGCGGGGCTGCCGTGGCTCGCCACGCGCATCCCGGGCCCCGCGTACCGCGGCATGTGGTGGTATTTCTGGAGCGTGAACGCCGCACTGCTGGTGATCGTGACGTTCAGCTTCTCGAAAAAAGATCGCGTCGAGCCGCTGCTGGTCGTGTACCGCCGTCACGACGCAACGGGGGTGCTGGTCGCGCAATACAACCAGACTTTCAGCGTGCCGGAGTACTACCTGGGAATACCGCGTCCACGGCTGGTCGTGGTGGAACGAGGGCAGAACGTTGAGGACTCGACGCGGGGACTACCGATCAACTACGTGATCGTCTACAGCGACACGCCGGAGGCTGACCGCGTCTTTCTCGTGGGCGCGTTGCACCGCAATCTCACAGTGTTGACGGTGGTGCAGCCGAGTCTCACGGACCGGCTGGCACATGCGATCAATCCGCGCCACAACCGAGCCCATACGGCGGTGATCTACACGACGTCGTAGTTGCGAAATTCAAACGGGCGGACGCCCGTCAGCCGCTCGATCCAGCCGGAGATATACAGTCGCAAGTGCGCCGGTTTGACCCGCGCCGGCTCGATCGCCGGGGGCGGCTCGTGCGCGTTCGCGGCGATCCATGCGCGCGCCGCCGCCGGATGGCTGCCGGTAAAGGGACGCAGTAAGGGAATCCATTTCAGGGTGCCGCGTTTCAGCTCGCGATCCAGGCGCTGTGACGCCCACGGGTACATCTCCTTGGTGACCTCGAGCTTGCCGCGCACCGCTTGCGCGGGACGAGCCCAGCCGTAGTGAAACATCTGCGCGGTGGTGGCACGCGCGCGGATCTTCCGAAAGCCGGGGCCCACGCGGAACCCTTGAGCGTCCTGGTAGGGCCGGATGTCCCGGCCGAGCCGGATGCAGCGCACTTCTCGAGCGTACCACTGGCGATTGGTCGCGATGCGGTCGAAGCCGCCGTAGAAGTGCAGATAGTTGACGAGCATGCCTTCGACCCGCTCGTCCCGGTCGCACTCCGCAACGGCTTCGTTCAGGATCTGCGCGCCACGGTCGTGCAGGACTTCATCGGCCTGGATATAGATGCCCCACGAGCCGCGACACGCGTCCATCGCCCGCTGCGTCTGGAGCGCGAGAACGTCGCCGCCCGCGCTCATGTCCCATTCGGTATCGATGATGCGAACGCGGGGATCCGCGATCCCCGCCACCAGCTCGCGCGTGCCGTCGTGCGACTTCCCGACGTTGACGACGACTTCGTCGCATGCCTCGAGCAGCGACGTAACCGCGGGAACGATGGGGAAGTTGAGCTGGACCGCGTTGCGGACCAGCGTGAAACCAGACAGCAACGTCAGGTCCGGAACTGCAGGTTGTACAGACGGCGATACAAGCCGTCACTCGAGAGCAGGTCGGCATGGGTGCCGCGCTCGACGATCCGCCCTTCCGCCAACACGACGATGAAGTCGGCATGCTGCACCGTAGCGAGCCGGTGGGCAATCACGAACACGGTGCGATGTGCCATCAGCCGGTCGATCGCCTCCTGCACGAGGCGCTCGGACTCGGTGTCGAGTGCGCTGGTGGCCTCGTCCAGGATCAGAATCGGTGGATCGCGCAACAACGCCCGAGCGATCGCGATGCGTTGGCGCTGCCCGCCGCTGAGCCGGGTGCCGCGCTCTCCGAGCACCGTGCTGTAGCCTTCGGGCAGCCGCATGATGAACTCGTCGGCGTTCGCGGCGCGCGCGGCGTCCCGCACCTGCTCGAGCGGCACATCTTTCAGTCCGTAGGCGATGTTCGCCAACACGGCGTCGTTGAGCAGCACCGTTTCCTGCGACACGATCCCCATCAGGCGGCGCAGCGACGTGCGCGTGTAGCTGGTCAGCGGCACGCCGTCCAGCAGGATCTCACCGCGCGTGGGCTCATAGAATCGCGGCAGCAGATCGACCATCGTGGTCTTCCCCGCTCCCGACGGGCCGACGATCGCGACGACCTGGCCGCGCTGCACCTCGAGATCCACGTCGCGCAACACCGACTCGGAAGGCTCGTACTCGAACGAGACGCCGCGGAACTCGATGCGCTCGCTGAACTCCGCCGTCGTCTCGCCCGGACGGTCGACTTCGGCGGATGGCAAGTCGAGGACCTCGAACACCCGCTCCGCGGATGCGACGGCGGTGGCCATGATCGCGGGATAGTTCGACACCGACTTGATCGGCGACATCAGCCGCAGACTGACGGCGAGGAAGGTGATCAGCACGGCGGGATCGAGGCTCGCCGCGGTGCCAAGCGCGAGACGAGTCCCGACGACCAGGATCAGGACGATCATCACGCCCCCGAACACCTCGCTTACCGGACTCGTGAGGCTGGAGTAGCGGTTGGCGCGCATGACCCGGCGGCGATAGCGCTCGGCGAGCTCCTGGAACCGCCCCAACTCGAACGCTTCGGCCACGTACGCGCGCACCAGTTTTGCCGATGCGATCATCTCGCCCACGTGGCTCGTGACCTCACCACGCTCGGCGGCCAGCTCGCGTGACCGACGGCGCAGGCGATTGATCATCGGACGGATGATGAGCAACAGCACCGGCGCGAGCAGCAGCGAGAGCAACGCGAGTTTGACCGAGAGGCCGAACAGAATCACGACGTACACGATGATCACGACGACGTTTTGCAGCAGCGACGCCAGCGACGCGCTCACGGCAGTCTTCACCTGATCGGTGTCGCTGATCACCCGTGCGATCGTCTGGCCGGCGCGCGTGCGCTGGAAGTAGCCGAGCGGCAGCGTTTGCAGGTGCCGGAAGAGCCGAATGCGCAAATCGCGGACGACGGCTTCCTGAATCGAGACGCTGCCGAGCGACGCGAGATAGGAGGTGAGGTTCTTGAGCAGCAGCGCGACGAGCAGTACGATGACGACATTGCGGAGCGCGAGCTCCGGCGTGCCGGCCTGAAGGAATGGTCCGGCGATCTTGTTGAGCACCGTCTCGACCTGCGAGCCGCCCTCCGCCGGCAGCGCCGCATTGCCGAACAGCGTGCGCAGAAACGGGATCAGCAGGACGAACGTGAAGCCGTCGAGCACCGACGAGATCACCGTCGCAGCGATCGTGGCGGTGAACCGCAACGAGTAAGGTCGCAGGAGCGACAGCAGCCGCGCGCCGCCTTTGGCGCTGCTCATCAGCGCGAGCGGCGCGGCGTGAGCAGCGCGACCGGCAAGATCATCTCCTCGGGCGTTGCGCCGCCGTGGAGGAATGCGCCGCGATAACGCGCCTGATACTCGCGCAGCTTCGTCGGATAGACGAAGAAGCGGTCACCCGTGGCGAGCAGCAGCCGAACACCGAGACCTTTGTCCGGAAGTCCGTAGGCCTTCAAGTCCTCGACCATGATGGCGGCCTCGGGATCCTCGGCGCGCAGATCCTCGCCGAACTTATAGCGCAGGTTGGCGGTCGCGTCGCGCTTGGCGAACACCGTCGCGGGCGTGTTGCAGTGAATCGAGCCGTGATCGGTCGTGAGCAGCACCGGCACGTTGCGGCGCTCGGCCTCCTGGAGCGCGGCGAGCACGGGTGAACGCTCGAACCACGTCTTGGTCAGACCGCGGAGCGCGTCGGCATCGCGCGCGACCTCATAGAGGATCGCGTTCTCCGAGCGGCCGTGCGTCAGCTGATCGATGAAGTTGAAAACGAGCGCCGTCACGCCCGGCTGCGCGAGGTGCGCGGGCAGACGCCGCAAGAGATCCGTCCCATCCGCGGCGGTGAACAACTTCTCGTAGCGCACCGGTACCTCTTCGCCCACCAGCTCGCGCAGCTGCTCGGTCAGCAGCTCGGCCTCATGGGCGTTGAGACTCTCGTCGTCGGTCGGCGCGCCCCACCACTCCGGATGTCGTGCCGCGATCTCCATCGGAAACAGCCCGCTGAAAATCGCGTTCCGCGAAAACGGCGTCGCCGTCGGCAGAATGCTGTAGTAATGCGATTCCTCCACGTCGAACAGCGGCGTGATGAGGTCGCGCAGCACTTCCCACTGGTCCAGCCGCAGGCAGTCGATCAGGATGAACACGACCCGGCCCGTGCGCTTGAGCGCGGGCACGAGGAACTCGGCGCCGACGTCCACGGACAGCGGCGGCCGATCGCGCTCCGGATCGGCGAGCCAGCGCGGATAATGCTTGATGATGAATCCCTGGAAGTCCTTGCGCAGGCTTTCCTGCAGCGCGCGCAGGGCTTCCGAGAGTCCCGGCTCGTCGCCGGCGGCGAGCCGGACCTCCCACCGCGCCAGCTCCGCCACCAGCTCGCTCCACTCGCGCCACGCGAGCGCGCCGCCGCGCCGGCCCTCGAGCTCGCGGAAGCGCGTGACGAAGTCGCGCGCCAACCGCTGCTGGCGGATGCGGTCGCCTTCGAGCAGGCGCGTGACGACGGACAGCACCTGGCGCGGATGCACCGGCTTCACGAGATAGTCGTCGATCTCGGTGCCGATGGCGTCGCGCAGCAGGCCATCGTCTTCGCTCTGCGTCACCATGACGACGGCCATGGCGGGATCGATGGCGCGGATCTCGGGCAGCAGATCGAGGCCGCGGCGGCCCGGCATCTGCTCGTCGAGCAGCACGACGCTATAGGGTTGGCGCCGCAACATCGCGAGGGCGTCGTCGCCGTGCGCCGCCTGCGCCACCGCGAATCCCTGCTCCTCGAGAAAGCGGCGGTGCGCGGCGAGGCCGTCGACTTCGTCATCAACCCAGAGAATGCTTTTCGGACGCGGCATCTTGCGATGCAAGCTAGTCCCGCTGGCGAAGCCGGGCAACGCGCGACTACATTGGCCGCGTGTTGCGCGTCCTGTTCGTCCGGTTCAGCTCCATCGGCGACGTCCTCCTCACCACTCCCCTCGTGCGCGCGTTGCACCGCCGCCATCCCGACGCCGAGCTGTATTTCGTCACCAAGCGGGCGATGGCGTCGCTGGTCGTCGAAAATCCGTATCTGGACCGGGTCATCGAGCTCGAGCCGAACGAGCGGGTCACCGACCTCGCCCGCCGGTTGCGGGCCCTCCGGCCGACGCATGGGCTCGATCTGCACGGCAGCCTCCGCAGTGCCGCGCTGCGGCTGCTCGTCCCGTGCCAATGGGGCCGCTACTCGAAACGCAAACTCGCCCGAACCGCGTTGATCGCGGCGAAGATCAACATGTACGGGAAGCACGTGCCGGTACCCGAACGCTACTTCGAGGCGGCGCGCGGGCTCGACGTGCACCCCGACGGCGGCCCACCAGAGTTTTTTCTGGCGCCCGCGGCACGCGAGCGCGTCGCGCGCTGGCTCACCGAACGAGGCCTCGACCGGCAACCCTTCGCGGCGCTCGCCCCCGGCGCCGCGCACGCGACCAAGCGCTGGCCGATTCGCCACTGGACGGCGCTGGCAGGTCAACTCCGAACGATGGGGTACGGACTCGTCGCGGTCGGCGGCCCGGGGGGAGAGGGGGGGGGCGATCGCGAGCTCGCCGGCCAATTGGGTCCCGGCGTTCACAACGCGGCGGGAGAGTTTACGCTACAGGAAACGGGGGCATGTCTCGCCCGCGCCACCGTGCTCGTCTCCGGCGACACGGGGGTGATGCACATGGCAACGGGTGTCGGCACGCGCGTGGTCGCGCTCTTTGGGCCGACGGTCGAGCTGTTCGGTTTCTTTCCGTACGCGAGGGGCGCGGAGGTGCTCGAGCACGATCTGGGCTGCCGTCCGTGCTCGGCGATGGGGACGGAACGCTGCCCACTCGGTCACCATCGCTGCCTCGAGGAAATCTTCCCCGATGAGGTGGCTGCCGCGGTGCAGCGACTCGTCGCGTGAGCACGCCCGCGGAGGAGAAGCTCGTCACGCTGATTGCGGGATCGGCGCGCGGTCCCCAACGCGAAGGGTTGTTCGCGCTCTGGCTGGTCGTCCGGGCAGCGGAGGCGTTGCTGCCGCCGGCCCCGGTCAGCGCGAAGAATCACCGCCGCCGCCTGCAAGCGCTCGAAACGCGGATCGGCAGCCTGGCGCTGCCAGGGCCCCTCAAGCGCGCGCTCGCCGCCGCGCGGCAACACCTCGAGTCGGCGACACCCAATGCCGCCGCGCTGGTGCTCAGCCAGCTCACCGCGCCGGCGCGCGAGGTGCTCGGCGTCGAGGCGGCGGATGCCGTGACCGTTGCAGCGCGCACGGCCAGATTGCATCTATAGACCATGCCTTCCTCCGCACGTCGTTTCGAAAAACGGCCATCCCTCGACAACCTCGTCGAGCGGGTGGACGCGCAACGTCCCGGGGAGATCACCGGGGACACCGTTCCCACGGGCTTTGGCTCGCTCGACAAGCTGCTCGGCGGCGGTCTGCGGCGGCGCGATCTCATCCTCCTGGGCGGCGACATCGGCAGCGGCAAGTCTGCGCTCGCCCTCGGCATCGCGCTGCGCGTGGCGCAACAGTCGGTCGGGGTCGCCTATCTGTCCGGTGAGATGAATGAAGAACGCCTGATGGAGCGCGCACTCGCGATCGAAGGCAAAGTCGCCGTGGACGAGCTGCGCGCCGCGAAGCTCAACGACCAGACCCGCGCCGGGGTCGGCGCGGCGGCGGTGCGGCTGCGCGGTCTGCGGCTTTCATTATTACCGCTGGCCGGCGAATTACCGCTGGCCGGCGAGGACTTCGAGACGGTGTTCGAGCGGCTCGATCCACTGCGGCAAATCGGGCTCGTCGTCGTGGACTACCTCCAGCTCGTGCCGCCGCCGAAGGCGCGTACCACCCAGGACGAAGACACGGCGCTGGTGTTGCGGCACCTCAAAGCGCTGGCGCTCGCGCGTCAGGTGGCGCTGCTGGTGGTCGCCCAGCTGCCGAGTTTCCAGACGGGTCGCGACGCGAAACGCCCTACACTCGACGACTACGGCGTCATGGGCGCGCCGAAGCAGCATGCCGACGTGATCCTGTCGATCTTCCGCGAGGAGATGTACAACCCGGGCGGCGGCGTGGACGGCGCGACCGAGCTGATCGTCGCCAAGAATCGCAACGGCCCCACCGGATTCGCGGATCTTTATTTCTATCGACGCTGGATGCGGTTCGAGGATATGCTCGACCCTGATCGCTGATGTAACTTGGGAGCTGGGAGCTGCGAGTGGGGAGCAGATATGGCTGGTCACAGTAAATGGAAACAGATCAAGCGGAAGAAGGCGGTCACCGATCAGAAGCGCGGTGCCGTGTTCACGCGTCTGATTCGCGAAATCACGATCGCCGCCAAGGCTGGCGGCGGCGATCCCGGCGGTAACGCCCGGCTGCGTACGGCGATCGATGCCGCGAAGGCCGAGAACATGCCGGCCGACAACATCGATCGCGCGATCAAGAAGGGCACAGGCGAGCTGGAAGGCGTGACCTACGAAGAGGTCACGTACGAGGGCTACGGGCCTGGGGGCGCGGCGCTCCTCATTCAGGCCACGACGGACAACCCCAACCGCACCGTCGCCGAGATCCGTAACGTCTTCCAACGCCATGGCGCGAATCTCGCGGCCAGCAATGCCGTCGCGTGGATGTTCGACCGGAAGGGCCAGATCGTGGTGGACGGCAAGGCGAGCGAGGACGCCACGATGGAGGTGGCACTCGATGCCGGCGCCGACGACATGCAGAAAGAGGGCGACATCTACGTGATTACGACGCCGCCCACGCAGCTGCACGCGATCGACCAAGCGCTCCGCGCCAAGAAGCTGCCGGTCCAGAGCGCCGAGATCGCGATGGTTCCGAAGAACACGGTGAAGGTCGAGGGCAGCGACGCCAAGAAGCTGCTGAACCTCATGGAAGGCCTCGAGGAAATGGACGACGTCGCGAAGGTCTTTTCCAACTTCGACATCGACGCCGAGGCGATGGCGGCGGTGACGGGATGACGTGAGGGTCCTGGGCGTCGACCCCGGCACCGCGATCACCGGCTACGGCGTGATCGAAACGGGAAACGGCGGGGGCGGGGGGGGGGAGCTCCCGGGATGGGGCGTCTCATCGAATGCGGTGTTTTTCGGTTTGGTCGGAACACTTCGCTGCCCCACCGTCTCGCAGAGCTTCACCACGAAATCGCCCAGCTCATCCGGCGCCACCAGCCAGCCGTGCTCGCCCTGGAGGACGCCTTCTATCATAAGAACGTACGCACCACGCTCGTGCTCGGTCATGCCCGGGGAGTCATCCTGCTGGCCGCTGAGCAAGAGGGACTGGAAATCGCCCAGTATGCACCGGCCATGATCAAGAAGACCGTCGTCGGCGCCGGCGGCGCGAAAAAGTCCCAAGTCGGTGCGATGGTGGCGCACTTGCTGCGGCTCAAACACGCGCCGAAGCCGGCGGACGCGGCCGACGGTGTTGCGGCGGCGTTGACGTATATCCTTCGGTCATGATTGCTCACGTGCGTGGGCGGTTAGCGGCGAAATCGGCCGACCGAGTCGTCGTCGAGACGCCGGGTGGTGTCGGCTACGAAGTCGTCGTGCCGCTCGGCGTGATGGAGCGGTTGCCGACGACGGGCGCCGAGATCACGCTGGCCACCGAGCTCGTCGTGCGCGAAGACGGCTGGGCATTGTACGGATTCCTCGATGACGCCGAGCGTCGTTTTTTTCAGCGCCTCACGAGCGTCAGCGGCGTCGGCCCCAAGATCGGCATCGCGCTGCTGTCGGCGCGAGAAGAACATCGCGTTGCTCTCGTCAGTGAGCGGCATTGGCCGCAAAACCGCCGAGCGCCTCGCCCTCGAGCTGGGGGACAAGGTCGAGGACTTCACCGAAGCACCGCCCATCGGGGTGCCGGTCGGTGCCGAGGCGGCGCTCAAAGCACTCGAGCGGCTGGGTTACGGAGTCCCGGAAGCCGATCGCGCGATTCGCCAAGCGCTCGCGGGCAATGGAACAGAGACCGAAACAGAGACACTGGTGCGGCGCGCGCTGCAGATTCTCACGACGCGATGACAATTCCCATTCCCGCTGAGATCACTGCTGAGTGGATCTGCGCCCGGTGCGGCTCCACCAACCGGCGCCTCGTCCCCGCGGGCACTACCACGGCCGAGGATATCTGTCTGCGCTGCCACACGCTGCACATCATCGAGGCCGAAGCCCGGCCGGTACGCTGGCGTTCATGGCTCGCGCGGAAATAACGACCCCCGAAGCACTCGAGAACGAGCGGCTCACCGACGTCGCGCTGCGACCACGCGGCTTGGGCGAGTTCGTCGGACAGGCCAAGGTCAAGGAGTCACTCCAGATCGCGATCGATGCGGCCAAGCAACGTAAAGAGCCGCTCGATCACGTGCTGTTCTTCGGTCCGCCGGGACTCGGCAAGACGACGCTGGCGCTGCTCATGGCGAAAGAGCTGGACGTCGACATCCGGACCACGTCCGGCCCCGTGCTCGAGCGGCCCGGCGACCTGGTCGGCATGCTCACGTCACTCAAGACCGGCGACATCCTCTTTATAGATGAAGTGCACCGGCTGCGGCCGGCGCTCGAAGAGTTCCTCTACCCGGCGATGGAGGAGTTCCGCGTCGATGTCCGCATCGCGGACGGCCCGCACGCCCAGACGCTGCCGATGCAGCTCGAGCGCTTCACGCTGATCGGCGCCACGACGCGGTTCGGTCTGCTGACGCCGCCCCTGCGCGCGCGCTTCGGACTGGTCGAACGCCTGCATTACTATCCGCCCGACGACCTCGTCCAGATCATCACCCGCTCGGCCGGCATCCTCGGCGTCGCCGCCGACGCGGCGGGCGTCGCGGAGATCGCGCGCCGCAGCCGCGGCACGCCTCGGGTGGCGAACCGTCTGCTCAAGCGCGTCCGCGATTACGCCCAGGTGCGCGCCGGCGGCAAGATCACCGCGGCCGTGGCCGGCGAGGCGCTGAAGCGGCTCGACGTGGACGAGTTCGGGCTCGACGACATGGACGCCCGCATCCTCAAGGCCATCATCGAAATGTTCGAGGGCGGTCCCGTTGGTGTGCAGACCGTCGCTGCCGCGGTCGGCGAGGATCCGGGGACACTCGAGGAGGTGTACGAGCCGTTTCTCATGCAGCAAGGCTTCCTAGCCCGGACACCACGAGGCCGCGTCGCGACGCCAGCGGCCTATCGGCACTTTGGATTTGTCCCACCGAAATCGGCGGAGCAGGCGAGTATCTTCGACGGCTAGTGCATCGTCTCTCTGACTTTGATTACGATCTTCCCAGCGCGCAGATCGCTCAGCATCCCCTGCCCGACCGATCGGCGAGCCGGCTGCTCGTCCTCGACCGCGCGACCGGCAAGACGCGCCACCTGCACTTCCGCGATCTCCCCACGCTGATTCCGCCGGGCGATCTGCTCGTCATCAATACATCTCGCGTCATACCGGCACGCCTGCGCGGCAAGCGAACAGGGGGACAGGACGCCGAATTCCTCGTCGTGCGCGAGATCCGCGACGGGACTTGGCTCGCGATGGCACATCCCGGCGGCAAACTCAAACCTGGCCGGCGAGTCATGTTCGGCGACGATAGTGCAGTCGAGATCATAGAAGTGCTGGGCGGCGGTCTGCGACGAGTCCGATTCATTGGCTCGCTCGACGCCCGCGCGACGCTCGCGAAGTACGGTGAGGTGCCGCTGCCGCCGTACATCAGGCGCGCTCCCACGCAAGCCGATCAGGAGCGATATCAGACGGTCTACGCGACCCACGACGGCAGCGTCGCCGCGCCGACGGCGGGCCTGCATTTCACGACCGAGCTACTCGCGCGCATTCACGAGCAGCGCACGTTCGTCACAGCGATCGATCTCCATGTCGGCCCGGGGACGTTCAAGCCGGTCGAGACAGAGGATCTCGACCAACACACGATGCATCCCGAGGCGTATGAGATCTCGGAGGGCGCCGCAAACTCGGTGAACAAGGTCAAAGGCGTAGGGAGTGGGGTGTGGGCGGTGGGGACCACGGTCGTCCGCGCGCTGGAATCCGCGGTGGACCCCGCGGGTCAGGTGCGGCCAGGCCCAGGTGAAACGAGCCTGTTCATTCGGCCTCCCTACGATTTCAAGATCGTGAACCATGTGGTCACGAACTTTCATCTGCCCCGCTCTACGCTGCTGATGCTCGTGTGCGCGTTCGGGGGTTATGAGCCGGTGATGGCGGCGTATCGGGAGGCGGTGAAAGAGGGCTACCGGTTCTATTCCTATGGTGACGCAATGGCCGTGGTGTAACGGCGCACTCTATATTCCAGCACTTTTTTTGGGGCGGCTGTTTGGCGACTGATGCCTTGTCGAGTCTTGCGGCAGCGTTCGCGGATCGGTTCCACATCGAGCGTGAGCTGGGGCGGGGCGGGATGGCGACGGTGTACCTTGCCCGTGATCTGAAGCACGATCGGCTCGTGGCACTCAAAATTCTGCGTCGCGAGCTCGCCGCCGCGATCGGCGTAGCTCGCTTCCTGCGTGAGATCCAAATCGCCGCCCGTCTCAGCCATCCCCATATCGTTCCGCTACACGATTCGGGCGCGCTGGATGGTCTCCCGTACTACCTCATGCCTTACATCGAGGGAGAGTCTCTGCGCGCGAAGTTGCAACGCGAAGGTCCGCTGCCTGTAGCGGACGCCGTGCGTCTCGCGCGCGAAGTTGCCGGGGCCCTGGCCTACGCTCACTCGCACGACGTCGTGCATCGAGACATCAAGCCGGAGAACATCCTGCTCCAAGACGGCCACGCCCTCGTCACTGACTTCGGCATCGCAAGAGCGATCAACGCCGCCGGTGGTCCCGGATTGACGCACACGGGAGTGACTATCGGGACTCCTCTGTACATGAGTCCCGAGCAGATCGCGGGCGATCCGGTGGACGGCCGCAGTGACGTCTACAGTCTCGGCTGCGTGTTGTACGAGATGCTAGCGGGCTCGCCCCCCTATGGCGGGTCCACCTCCCTCGCGGTGCTCGCGAGCCACTCCGTCGATCCGATTCCGTCGCTCCACACCCGGGATGGCAACGCATCCGAGCCGCTCGAGAGCGCCATCGCCCGGTCGCTCGCAAAGACGCCGGCCCAGCGCTACGCCAGCGCAGCGGAAATGGACGCCGCGCTTGCGGCGCTCGCCCCGGCGTCCGCCGTCACGACACTTGCCCGTTGGCACCTCCCGCGCCGCGTCGCCATTGCGGCGATCGTCGCGGGTCTCGGCATCGCAGGTCTCGCCCTCGCGACGCGCCGGCACGATGCCGCGGCGCGATCGATCGCGGTGCTTCCGCTCGTCAACGAGAGCGGCACACAGGACGACGAGATCCGCGCGGACGGCATGACGGATGCGCTGATAGACGGCCTGTCCCGCGTGACCGGCCTGCAGGTCGCTTCTCGCATGTCGGTCTTCGCATACCGGGACGCGCAGCTGGACAGCCGCGCCATCGGTGCGCGCCTCCATGTCGCGACGATGCTCGAGGGCACCTACCAGCGCGCGGGCTCGACGCTTCAGGTGAGCATCCGTCTCGTCAGCGCGGGCGACGGTTACGTTCTGTGGTCCAAGACTTTTCGCCGCGACCGCAAGGATGGGGACGTCCCGCCCGCGGACGCATTCGCGACGGCCAAGCATGCCGTGCAGCGCGCCCTGGCACTCGACAGCACGCTCGCCGAGGCATACACGTCGCTCGGCATCGTCTGTGTCTTCTATGATTGGGATTGGCCCACCGCAGCGCGCGCATTCGACCGGGCGCTCGCGCTCGACTCAACCGAGCCCGGTACGCACCTGTTTCACGCCTGGTACTACGTCGCCCAAGGACAGCTCAACGACGCGTTGCGCGAAGTTCAAACGGCACAGCAACTCAATCCCTTCTCGCCCATTGTCAACACCAGGTTAGGCAGCGTCCTGTACTACCTGCACCGCTACGACGCCGCCGCCGCTGCGCTGCGCGACGCCATCGCGCTCGATTCCACGAACCTGGGCGCGCGCGCCGAGCTGGGGCGCGTGTTGATATTTCAGCACCACATTCCCGAGGCCTTGGCGACGTTTCCTCGCGTTGTCGATCTTCAAGCGGGACACCTGGGCGGCGGGTTCTTGGGGTGGGCGTATGGCGTGGCGGGTCGCCCCGCCGACGCGCTCGCGATCCAACGCAGCCTCGAGCAGCGCGCGCGCGAGCGATACATCACGCCACAAGCGTTCGCCCTGGTCGCGATTGGCGTCGGCGACAGCGCCCGCGCGCTCGACTGGCTGGAACGCGCCTACCGCGAGCGGTCGTTCTATCTGCCCATGATCGGTGCCGATCCGCAGTACGAGCCGTTGCACGCGTCACCGCGCTATCAACGAATCGTTCGGGCGATCGGCCTCAAGGTCGTTCCGACCGACGTGCCCTGATCGGCCATGTTCGATTTCTGGATCGACGGCCAATCGGGCGCCGCCCGCTCGGGCTCGCTGACGCTGCCCCACGGCACCGTCGAGACGCCGGTGTTCATGCCCGTCGGCACCCAGGCAACGGTGCGCACGCTCTCCCCAGCTGACCTCAAGGCCGTCGGCGCGCAGATCGTCCTGGCCAACACCTATCACCTCCACGTCCGGCCGGACGAAGACATCATCGCGCAGCTCGGTGGCCTGCACAAGTTCATGGCGTGGGAGCGCCCGCTGCTCACCGACTCCGGCGGCTTTCAGGTGTTCTCGCTCGAAGGTTTTCGGCAAGTCGACGAAGACGGCGTCGAGTTTCAGAGCCACGTGGATGGTGGGCGGCGCAAGCTGACGCCCGAAAAAGCGATCGAGATTCAGGCGACGCTCGGCTCCGACATTGCGATGGCGTTCGACCACGTCATTCCGGGCGGCGCCGACGAGGCAACGGCACGGGACGCGCTCGACCGGACGCTGCGCTGGCTTGCGCGCTGCAAAAAACGTCATGAGGAGCTGAAGACCAGCGAGCAGACGCTCTGGCCGATCATCCAGGGGGGCACGCTGCCCGCGCTTCGAACCGAAGGCCTCGACCGAATCCTGGAATTAGGTCCCTGGACAGGGATAGCGATTGGCGGACTGTCGGTTGGAGAGCCGAAGGACAAGATGTACCAGACGATCGAGGTCCTGGAGTCGCGGCTGCCCGCTACATTGCCCCGTTATCTTATGGGTGTCGGATTTCCGGCGGATCTGGTCGCCGCGGTGGAGCGTGGTGTGGACCTGTTCGACTGCGTTGCCCCGACACGCGGCGGCCGCAACGGCTCGTCCTACACGCCAGAAGGCACCGTGAACATTCGCAATGCCGCCTACCGGACCGATGTCGGGCCGCTGGACCCGAGCTGTGACTGCGAGACGTGCACGACTTATTCGCGCGGATACCTGCGCCATTTGTTCGTCGCGGGCGAGCTGCTCGGACTGCGGTTGCTGTCGCTGCACAACGTTCGCTATCTGATCCGCCTCGCGGCGGAGATGCGAGCCGCCATTCAGCGGGGCGGCGACGCGTTCGCCACATGGGCCGATGACTGGCGCCGCCGCTACCAACACACAGGAGTCGCATGACCACGGCACATCTATCCCTGCTCTTGATCGCGCCCACTGGTTCGGGTGGGCCGGGGGCGAGCGCATTCATCATTCAGATCGGGTTATTCATCGCGATCTTCTATTTCCTGCTGATCCGGCCGCAGCGCCGCCAGGCGGAGCAGCACAAGCAGCTGCTCGCATCGCTGCAGCGCGGCGATCAGGTGGTGACCTCGAGCGGGATCGTGGGCGAGGTCCTGCACATCAAGGACGATCAGGTCACGATCCGCAGCGGTGAATCGAAATTCGTGATCCTCCGCAGCGGCGTCGCCAGTATCACCAATCGCACCGCTGTCGAGGCGAAGCCCGCGTGACGGTTCGCACGCTGCATCTGCTCGGCTCACCGTTCCTGCGGCAGAAGTCCGCGCCGGTCGCGCAGGTGGATGACGCCGTGCGCCAGCTCGTCGACGATCTGTTCGAAACGATGCGCGCCGCCAAAGGCGTCGGCCTCGCCGCCAATCAGATCGGCGTCGCCCGTCGCGTAGCCGTCGTCGACATCGGCGAAGAGGATCCGCCGCCCCTCGTCCTCATCAATCCGGTCATCGTCGAGCGGGGGGAAGAGGAGGAGACCGCCGAAGAGGGGTGCTTGTCGATCCCCGACATCTTCGGCGACGTCACGCGTCCCCTGCACGTCGTCGTCGAGGCGCTGGATCAGGAGGGCCGCCGGTCGCGGGTCGAAGGGCACGGCTACAAGGCGCGCGCCATTCAGCACGAGATCGACCACCTCGACGGCATTCTGTTTCTCGATCACTTGAGCGCCGTGAAGCGCAGCCTGCTGCTCTCGAAATGGAAGAAGGCGCGCAAGGGACAGACCGGATATCTCAAGGAGGTTACGCCGGAGCCGGCGGGTGAGCTGTAAGTGCGCGTGGCGTTCTTTGGTACGCCCGAATACGCGGTACCCTCGCTGCGCGCGCTCGTCGGTGAAGGATTCGACGTGGTCGCCGTCGTCACGCAACCCGACGCGCCGCAGGGCCGCTCCCGCTCGACGCTGATCCCTCCCCCGGTGAAGGTCGCCGCCGAATCCGAAGAGCTGACGATCTTCCAGCCGGAGAAGCCAACCGGCGGCGTATTTCTCGTTCGGCTGCGCGATCTCCGCCCCGACATCGGCGTCGTCGTCGCCTACGGCCACATCCTCAAGCCCGAGCTGCTCGCGCTGCCGCCGCGCGGGATGGTGAACGTCCATCCGTCGCTGCTCCCGGAGCTGCGCGGCCCCGCCCCGGTCGAGTGGGCCATCGTCCGCGGCTATGAGAAGACCGGCGTCACGATCATGCAGCTCGACGCCGGCATGGATTCGGGTCCCATTCTTCATCAAATCCCGCACCGCATCGAGCCCGACGTCACCGCGGGTGAGCTGTCGGCACACCTGGCGGAAGTGGGGGCGCAGGCCCTGGTCGAAACGCTGGCGATGATGGCGCAGAGCGAAGCGCCGCCGAAACCCGTCCCCCAGGATGAGCAGCGTGCGACGTTCGCGCCCAAACTCACGCGCGAAGTCGCGCGCATCGACTGGACGAAGGACGCGCGCGCGATCGGCTGCCTGCTTCGCGGCCTCGATCCGCGGCCCGGCGCCTGGACCGAGCTGAACGGCGTCGAGATCAAGCTCTTCGCACCCCAAGTCGTCGCTCAACCGTCCCACCGCGCCCCTGGTGAAGTTCTTTCGGCCGGTCAGTCGCTGGTGATCGCGACGGGCGGCGGCGCGGTGGAGATCCTTGAAGTCCAGCCGGCGGGGAAAGAGCGGATGGCGGCGAAAGACTGGCTGCGGGGCGCCCGTCTCGAGGCCGGCGCGAAGTTCTCGTGAGACAACCGCTGCCGCGGCTGCACGCGATCACCGACGAGCGCATCGCGCGGCGCGCCGATTTGCCGGACATCGCGCGTGAGCTCGCCAAAGGCGGCGGGTCGGAGCTGGCGTTTCATGCGCGCGGCCGCGCGCTCAGCGGCCGCGCGCATTACGAGCTGGCCGTCCGACTGTCCGACAGTCAGACCGTCAGACTGTTCGTCAACGAGCGTCTGGATGTGGCCCTGAGCGTTCCAACCGCCGGTGTGCAGCTCGGCCACGGCAGTCTGCCCGTCAGCGCGGCCCGCGCGCTCAACCGGCTGTGGTGGATCGGTAAGTCGGTGCACAACCTGGCGGAGGCCGAAGCCGCAAGGACCGAAGGGGCCGACTATCTTGTTGTAGGGCCGGTATTCGCCACCGCCTCACACCCGGGGGGGGCCCCCGCGCCGCTGGGGCTGCAACGCCTGCAGGCGATCGCGGCGGCGGTTGATGGACTTCCGGTGATCGCGATCGGCGGCATCACCGCCGATCGCGTGCGCAAGGTGAGAAACAGCGGAGCCTATGGTGTGGCCGCGATTCGTGCCCTGTGGGACGACGTCGAGCCGGCCGAGGCTGCGCGGAGGATGCGGGAGTGGATGTCGTAATCAATGGAGAGCAGAGAAAAGTCACGCCGGGCGCAACGCTGCTCGAGCTGCTCGAGGAGCTCGAGCTCGATCCGCGCGCCGTGGTCGTCGAGCACAATCGCAAGATCGTGCGGCGACCGGCGCTCGGGGACGTCACCGTAACCGAGGGTGACGCTATCGAGCTAGTGCATTTCGTTGGTGGAGGGTGAGATGACTACGGCTGTTGAGACAATCCGCGACGAGCCGTTGACGATCGGCGGCCGCACGTTCCAGTCGCGCCTCATGGTCGGCACGGGCAAGTATCCCGACATGGACACGATGGTGCGCGCGATCGAGGCGTCGGGCGCCGAGGTCGTCACCGTCGCCGTGCGGCGCGTGAATCTCGACCGCTCCAAGGAATCGAGCGTGCTCCACTTCCTCGATCCCAAGAAGATCTTCCTGCTCGCCAACACCGCCGGCTGCTACACCGCCGCCGACGCGATTCGCTACGCGCGGCTCGCGCGCGAGGCGGGGTTCAACGACTTCGTGAAGCTCGAGGTGATCGGCGACGACGAGACACTGCTTCCTGACGTCGCAGGTCTGCTCGAGGCGGCGAAGGTGCTCGTGCAGGAAGGCTTCAAGGTGCTCGCCTACACGAATGAGGATCTCGTGACGGCGCTGCGGCTCGAGGATGCCGGGTGCGCGGCCGTGATGCCGCTCGCGTCGCCGATCGGCAGCGGGCTCGGCCTCCTGAATCCGTTCAGCGTGCGCACGATCAAGCGCCGTCTGCACGTGCCGGTCATCGTGGACGCGGGCGTGGGCACCGCGTCCGACGCGTGCGTGACGATGGAGCAAGGCGTGGACGGGATTCTGATGAACACGGCGATCGCCGCGGCGCAGGATCCGGTGGCGATGGCGCAGGCGATGCGCCTGGCGACGATCGCGGGCCGTGCCGCCTATCTCGCGGGCCGGATGCCGCGCCGCGAAGTCGCGATGCCGTCGTCCCCCACGCGGGGGATGCTGGATTAAGGAAGCAACCGCCGCTCGCCGGGCGGCTCTGCAGATTCTCCGCGACGTACGCGCCGGCGCGCCACTCACCGATGCTCGAGACCGCCACCTGGAGGGTCTGGCCGAACGCGACCGCCGGCTCGCCTACGAGCTCTCGGCGGGCGTGCTCCGGCGCCAGCGGGAGCTCGACAGTGCCTTGGAGCTCGATCGCGCCGATCCCCGCCTCCACGATGTGCTGCGCCTCGGCGCCTATCAGCTGCGCTGGTTGACCCGTGTGCCGTCGCATGCTGCCGTCTCGACGTCTGTCGAACTCGCCCGAGAGACCGTAGGCGAGGGGAGCACCGGCTACGTCAATCGCTCCTTGCGGAAACTGTCGGCTATTGGCTATCGGCCATCGGGTAACGGCCGCACGCATCCGGACTGGCTGGTCGCGCGGTGGGAGTCTCGATTCGGTCGGGAAGAAACCGCGCAACTGGTTGAATGGAACGACAAAAAGCCCGAGCTGTTCATCCAACCGGCGCGCTGGGATCAACGCACACTAGTCGCGCGGCTCCGCGAAACCGGCATCGAGTCCGACGAAGCCCCCTTCGGGGCGGGGATCCGCGTACACCCGATAGCCAATAGCCGATACCCGATCGCAACGGCCCTGCCAGGGTACTCCGCGGGCGCATTCATCGTTCAAGACCCCGCGCATGCCCTCGTTGCGCGCTTTGCTGCGATCCCGAGAGGCGAGCAGGTGTACGACGCCTGCGCCGCGCCCGGCGGCAAAGCCGTCGCACTCGAGTCGCGCGGAGCGCGGATTCTCGCCGGTGACGCACGCCACGAGCGCATCGGTCGGCTCGCCGACACGACGCGGCGCGCAGGAGTGGAAATTCATTGCGTTGCCGCCGATCTTGAGGCGGCGCCGATACGCCCGGCCGGCGTCGATGCGGTCCTCGTGGACGCGCCGTGCAGCGCGACCGGCACTATGCGGCGCCATCCCGACGCGCGCTGGCGGATCGACCCGGCGGTGTTTGCGCGCGCCGCGTCGCGTCAGGCGCGACTGCTCGCGGCCGCGGCCCCGCTCGTTCGGCCGGGCGGGCTGCTCATCTACGCAACGTGCTCGCTCGAGCCGGAGGAGAATGAACGCGTCGTGGAAGATTTTCTGAGCCGGAATCCGGGATTCGCCCGGGCCCCGCGTAGCGAGACGTCGCTCCCCGCGGAGCTCCTGACCGATGCCGGCGACTTCCAATCGCGACCGCAGCGGCACGGCATTGATGGCGCATATCGAGTCGTTGGACGACTTCAAGGTCACTCCCAAGTTCTGGAAGTGGCTGGGCATCGGCATCGGCATGGTGCTGGCCGGTTACCTCACCGCTTACCTCATTCTGTTCCCCGCGCCGATCCTGCCTGGTCACCAGGCCGTGCCACGCGTGCTCGGGCTCACGCTCGCCGAAGCACAGTCGGAAATTCAAAAATCCAAGTTGCAAGTCACCGATGGCGGCGCCGAGCCGCACCCGACCGCGCCCGCCGGCATCGTCATCTGGCAGGATCCGCCGCCGGGCATCGTCGCCCCGGAAGGAACGAAAGTCACCCTGGTGTCGAGCGGCGGCCCGCCCAAGATTCCGGTGCCGGACGTGGCGAATCTCGACGGCGGGCTCGCGCAATCGCTGATCGCGGCCGCCGGATTGGTCGCGAGCCAGGTGGAGTCGGTCCAAGCGGCCGCACCGACCGGGCTCGTGATGCTCACGCGGCCGCCCGCGGGAACCGCGCTGGCACCCGGTACCAGCGTGACCGTCGTCATCAGCCGCGGCGCGCCGACGATCCCCATTCCCGATCTCCTCGGCATGGCATCGGGGGATGCGCGCACCAGACTGGAGACGGAAGGACTGCAGCTCGGCACGGTGACACGGCGGCGCACGGCCGACGCATCGCCGGGAACGGTAGTGGGCCAGCGGCCGGCGGCCGGAACGCTGGCGGCACCCGGCACCGTGGTGGACATCGTCGTGGCGCGGAGTCCGCAATGACGACGAACGGCATCCGCATCGCCCCCAGCGTGCTCTCGGCCGATCTGGCGCGTCTGCCGGAACAGGTCGAGCAGGTCTTGGGGGCGGGAGCCGACTGGCTGCACGTGGACGTGATGGACGGGCGATTTGTCCCCAACATCACGTTCGGCGCCAACATGATCGAGACGCTGCGCAAGCTGACGGACAAGCCGATCGACGTGCACCTCATGGTGGTGGAACCGGAGCACTACATCGAATCGTTCGCGGCCGCCGGCGCGTCGGTGTTCACGTTCCACCCTGAGGCCACGATTCACGTGCAGCGCCAGCTCGACGCCGTGAAGCAGCAGGGAATGATGGCGGGCCTCGCGCTCAACCCCGCGACGCCGATCGTGCATGCCGAAGAGGTGGTGCGCGATCTGGATTTGTTGCTGATTATGACTGTGAATCCGGGTTTCGGTGGGCAGACCTATCTTCCAGCATCGAACGACAAGATTGCGCGCGCCCGCGCACTGCTCACCGCACACCGCGCACAATGTTTTCTCGAGGTCGATGGTGGGATCACGAAGCAGACCATTGCCGCGGCACACCAGGCCGGCGCCGATACGTTCGTGGCCGGCAACGCGGTGTTCGCGAGCGGCGACCCTGGGCGGGAAGTACAGGAGTTGCGCCGGCGCTGCATGGTGACGGTATGACGAACCGGCAGCAGTGGACGCTGATTGCCAGCGTCGTAATGACGGCCGTGTTCGGCGTCGCGCTCGCGATCAAGCTGCGGCCCCAGCTCAACCCCGTGGAGATCGGGTCGCGCGCGCCAGCTTTCGCCGCCACGGATTTGCGCGCGAACAAGCCGGCGACCATCGCCGATTATCGAGGCAAGGTGGTGCTGCTCAACATCTGGGCGACGTGGTGCCCGCCCTGCCGCGCGGAAATGCCGTCGATGGAGCGGCTACACAAGAAGCTCGCCGGCACCGACTTCCGCATCGCGGCCGTCAGCGTCGACGGCGATGCGTTCTACGCGCAGGAACAGGCGGGGCCGAAGGAAGTCATGGCGTTCGCGAGCACCCTGGGTCTCACATTCGATATCCTGCACGATCCCAGTGGCGAGATCCGGAAAGCGTACGACATTTTCGGAGTGCCGGAGAGTTATCTGATCGATCGTGACGGGGTGATCGTGAAACGCGTCATCGGAGCGGCAGACTGGGAGGATCCGGTCAACGAGATGCTGATCCGGCGGCTGTTGAATGAAAAGTAGCTTGCTGCAGCTCATCACGCGCAATTGGCCGATCAAAGGCGCGGCGCTGTTTCTCGCGCTGATGTTGTACGTCGCCGTAGAGCTGCAGCAGCCCGTCACGACGAGCTTCGACGTGACGCTCAACGTGCTGCTGCCGCGGGGACGCGCGCTCGTGCACAAGCCGCCCAAGGTTCGCGTCCAGATTTCGGGCAAGGGCAGCCAGATCCTCAAGCTGCGTTCGCTATCGGGCGACATCACCCGCCGCGTTCCCGACACGTTGACGGCGTCCACCTGGTCGATCGACCTCGACCCCGCCGAGGTGGAGCTCGCGCTCCCCAAAGGCGCCGACGTCCGCGTCATGGAAGTCCGGCCGAGCGAGGTCACGATCGCGCTGGACAGCGTCGCCCGCAAAGAAGTAAGAATCGTGTCGCTGGTGAGCGTGACGCCCGATTCCGGACAGGTCCTGCATGGCGGCCTCTCGATGACGCCGACCACGGTACGGCTCGTCGGCCCCGAAAAGAGTCTCGCGACGATCGACTCCGTGACGACCGTGCCGATGGAGATCACCGACGTCTCGGGCGAGTTCACCCGCAACGTGCCGATCGACACCATGCCGCTCGGCATCGTGCGTCTCTCGCCCAAGCAGGTGACCGTGACGGGCGACATGGGCCGCATCGCCGAGCGTTCGTTCGCCGGGATTCCAGTCGAGAGCGGCGGAGGCGCGATCACGAGCTTCATCGTCACGCCGTCCCGCGTGTCGGTCTCGGTCCGCGGCCCTGAAGAACGCGTGCTGGCGCTGACGCGCGATTCGCTGCGCGTCGTCGCGCACATCACCGGAACGAGCGGCGGCGTTGCCCGGATCACCGTGATCGCGCCGCGCGGCATCACCGCTCGCGCCATTCCCGACTCGGTCACGCTGCGGCGCCGCGGCACGCCCCCCGCCACCCGTCGTGGCTGACGCCGTCCTCGGGATCGAGACGTCGTGTGACGAGACTTCGGCCGCCGTCCTCGTAAACGGCGAGCTCGCGAGTCTCGTCATTCTCTCCCAGGACATTCACAAGGTGTTCGGCGGCGTCGTGCCCGAGCTGGCGAGCCGCGCGCATCTCGCCGCCCTCCCCGCGGTCGTCGATCGGGCGCTCACGGAAGCGGGCCTCGCGCCCTCGGCGATCGACGCGGTCGCCGTGACGGCCGGGCCCGGGCTGGCCGGCGCGCTGCTGGTCGGCGTTGTCTACGGTAAATCGTTTGCATTCGCCGGCGATCGCGCCCTCATCGGCGTGCACCATATGGAAGGACACCTGTTCGCGCCGGCGATCGAAGATCGCGATCTCGCGCCGCCGTTCGTGGCATTGCTGGTGTCGGGAGGCCATACCCTGCTGCTCGACGTGCCCGCCTGGGGCCGCTACCGGCTGCTGGGCGAGACGCGCGATGACGCGGCGGGTGAGGCCTTCGACAAGGTGGCGACCCTGCTCGGCCTCGGGTATCCGGGCGGGCCCGCGATCGAGAAACTGGCACGCGAAGGTGATCCGACACGCTTTACCTTCCCGCGTCCGATGATCGGGGAGGGATTCGAGTTCTCCTTCTCCGGACTGAAGACCGCGGTCCTGCATGCCGTGCGCGCGTCGACGGACCTGGAGCGCGATCGCGCGCACCTCGCGCGCGGGTTTCAGGACGCCGTGCTCGACGTGCTGGTGACCAAGCTGGAGCGCGCCGTGCGTGCGACCGGCTATTCGACCGCCGTACTCGGCGGCGGCGTCGCGTGCAGCCGCGCACTCTCGGCGCGGGCGGCGGAGCGCCTGGCCGGGGTCGCGCGCGTTGCGGTCGCGAGCCCGCGGCTCAACGCCGACAATGCCGCGATGATCGCGCGCGCCGGCTGGCACCGTCTGCGCCTCGGGGAGCGCAGCGACTGGACGCTCGATGCCCGTGCCGACCTCCCGCTCCCAGGACTCGAGATGAGCGAAACCACCCACGACGCACGACGCACGGCCTTTCCATGACCGTTTATCCCCTCACGATACACCTGGGACCCCTGGAGCTCACGGGCTTCGGGCTGATGATGATGGCCGCGTTTTTGATGGCGGGGTGGGCGATTCAGCTCGATCTGCGTACGCGCGGGCTCGACGAAGACTACGCCGCCGACATCGTCATCGCCGGCGTCATCGGCGGATTGATCGGCGCCAAGCTGTGGTATGTGTTGCTCACCCGTGACGTGGATACGCTGTTTCGCCGCGGCGGCTTCGTCTGGTACGGCGGCTTCCTCGGCGCGACGATCGGCATTCTGCTGAATGGCTGGCGCCGGCGCGTGCCCGCCCGATTCACGGCGGAGATCTGTGCGGCGCCGCTCGCCCTCGGCTATGCGCTCGGCCGTGTCGGCTGCTTCCTGGTGAATGACGACTACGGCATCCCCACGAGCCTGCCGTGGGGAATGAAGTTTCCCAACGGCCTGCCGCCGACTATCGTCGGGAATCTGCAGGCGATGGGCGTCCACTTTCCGGCGATGACTGATCCCAATACCCTGGTCGCTGTGCACCCGACCGAGATCTACGAGACGGCGGTGATGCTCTTCGTGTTCTGGTGGCTGTGGCGGCGCCGCGATCACGGTCACGCGATCGGCTGGCTGTTCGCGTGCTACCTCGTGCTCGGGGGCATGGAGCGCTTTCTGGTGGAGTTCCTGCGGGCAAAGGACGACCGGCTGCTGGGACCGTTTTCGTTGGCGCAGGCCATGAGCGCCGTGCTGATACTGGTGGGTGGATTTTTGTTGCTCAAATGGCGTGCACCGGCGGGCCCGCAGCCGCTGCCCCAATCACTGCGACCGAAGCAGGTCCCGCTCCGAGGGAGCGGCTGACGGCTTTGTTTTGAGCCGAAGAGCCCAGACCGCGGCGACGATCGCCAGCGCCAGCAGCAGTCCCTGAACGATCAACGATTCGACGGTAGGATAGATCCCGAACACCGGAATGCGCGGCGCGCCTTCGATAACGGTCAAGGGTAGGATCCCCGCGCCTTGCAGCTCCGCAATGCCCTTCCCCGCAAAGACGAACGCCATGTAGTAGAGTATCACGCCCGTGACGGCGAAGAACGGCTTCATCGCCACGCGGAGCCCGAGCTGATTCACGAGCAGGTAGATCGCGATCAGCCCGACCGAGCCGGCCGCGATTCCGCCGACGACCGGCACCGTGCTCGCCCCCGCCGAATTGAACAGCGCCTTGTAGAACAGGATCGTCTCGAATCCCTCGCGATACACGGCTAGAAACGCGACCGCGCTCAGCGCGAGTCCGGACCCGGAGGAAAGCGCGCTCTGCATTTTGCCGCGGACGAACGCGGTCCACTTGGCGGATTCGATCTTCGAGAGGAGCCAGTAGCTGACGTAGAACAGGACGGCGGCCGCGAGCAGCATCGTGATGCCCTCGATCAGCTCGCGTTGCCCCGGCGTCACCTGCAACAGCAGCTCGACCAGCACCCAGGTGAGGACGCTCGCTCCCACGGCCGCCCACGCGCCGCGCGCCACCTCGCGCCGCCGCTCCGACGCCCCCGCTTTCGCGAGGAACGTCATCAGCGCGGCGACGATCAGGATCGCTTCGAAACCTTCGCGCACCAGTAGGAAGAACGACGCAACGAAGAGACTCATCCCCGACGGTCGATCCGCCACGACCCGCTCGGCACGCTCGAGTCCGGCCAGCAGCCGCTCGCGAATCGTGTGGCGCTCGGCGTCGTCGGCTTTCGCCACGCGCGTGCGCAGCCACGCGAAGTTTCCTTCCAACTCGCTTGCCAATCCCGGATTCTTGGCGCGAATCGCGGTTTCGACCTGCTCGAACGTCATGTAGGCGTCGACCGCGATCTTGTCGGACCGCCGCGCCAGCGCGGAATCGATCTGGTGCCGCACCGCCGCAAACGTGGCGGCTGTCGCCGATCCACCGTACTGCATCGCGGCGACGTACGACGCGACCTCCCAACGGTCTGCGGCCGGAAGGTCTTCGGCAAACTCCGGCATGGCGGTCCCCGGAGTACCGACTGCAATGCGCCGGAAGATGTCGAGCAGCGACTTGTTGCCCATGACCGCCGGATCGGTCAGGTTCGCCGGCGGCGGTCCCTTCAGCGATTTCGCTTTCGGGCCGTCGCCGCGCCCCGATTCCCCGTGACATGCCGCGCACCGCTCCCGATAGACGATCGCCCCGCGCTCGAGCGACGGTGGCCGGGCAGGCAGCGGTTCGACAACCTTGGGCCCCCCGGCTGCCGCAGTGACGAGCGCCACCAGGCTATCGGTGGCGCGGCTGACCGAATCGGGAGGAGCCAGCGATTCGAGGAGCTGGGCGAGGTGGGCCAGCGCATGCTGGGACTTGGCCCGGGCGGGGACCGGCAGCCCCGGGACATCGAATTGCGCCTGCTGAATGAAGAGCTTGGCCTCGTCCACTTCCTCCGGCTGGGTGATCTGCCCGCCGGCCGGGACGACGCCGAGGGCATACTCCTTGGCTGCCAGGGAGGCGGCGGCAACCACGCGCCGCGCCAGGGCCAGAGAGTCAGCCGCCTGCCCTGCGAGTGACTGAGCAAGGCAGGCGGTGATCAGGAGGAGAGTTTTGGACAACCGCACGACAAATACTAGAGTAACTTTGTCGGAATTTCAATCTGTTGATAGGACTGCAATTGCGACCGCTGCCTCGTGTGTATGGGAGAGGGACAGCAGGACGCGCGTCACCCGCAGCTCCTTGGCCCTCCGTTCGGCGAGTCCTCTGAGCACCACATCCGGACGGCCGTCCGGCGCCCGAGTGACCTCGATGTCCCGCCAGCCGATCCCTCGGGCCGCGTCGCTCCCCTGCAGCGCTTTGTAGACCGCCTCCTTCGCGGCCAGCCGGACGGCGACATGCTCGGCGGGATCGGGGCGGGAGCGGCAGTACTCCGCTTCGGCGGGCGTGAGGAGGCGATCGAAGACGTGCGCGCCTTTGTCCGCGAGCATCGCCCGCGCGCGCGACACTTCCACGAGATCGACGCCGACTCCGACCGCGCTCATGGGGCTGGGCGCGCCACGAACAGGCGCCGCCGGTAGCGGTGCCCGTCCACGTCCACCACGATGATGTACGCGCCATTCACCACACGCCGCCCTCCTCCACCAATCATGAGGTCCCAAACATATTCGTTCGTCGGCGCCGCCACCGTGGTCTGGTACAGCCGCTCGCCGAGGAAGCTGAACACTGACAGCGTGGCGTTGCCGGTGGCGGCAGGCCATGAGATCACGACCTGATTGTTTCGCACCGGGTTCTCGGACACTTCCGCGCCCGCTGCCGCGGCGAGCTGCAGGAACGCCGGGCTGGCGTCAGTGGCGAACCCGACGGCATCCACCCACCACGCGAAGTTCTGCGAGATGAACCGCACCCGCGCCCCACGCCGGCCCTGGGCCTGCGGCAGGTCCACGCGCATCGGGTACCAGCTCGGCCCGTCACCGACGATCATGGCGACGTCGCTCCACGTCGCGCCCGAGTCCGCTGAGAACTGAATGATGCCGCGTTGCGCGGGCGTAAACGTCGAGCCGTAGTGCCGCGTCCACAGATGCAGCCACACCGCGGTCCGGCCCCGCAAATCGACGACGGGAGACGTCAGCGTATCGGTTCCCGCGGTGCCCCAGGAGTATTGGCCCGCCGCGTGTACGGTGTCATGCGACCAACCGCCGCGCCAACCCGCATCGAGCGGCTCGGCGCCCGCGAGCGACAACAGCTCGGCAGCGATCGGTGTCCCATCCGCGCGCAGCGCCCGGACGGCGTCGACGTGAAGATCGGTGCGCCACACGGTGCGCAGTGTGCCGCGTCGCAGCGAGTCGGTCAGCGAGCCGCGGGGGACGAGCGCGCCGGTTCCGGTGCGCAGCGTCAAGAGCGGCTGCGCCGCCGACGCATCGAGACTTAGCCACGAGACCGGCCACAGCGACATGAATCGCTCCGGCACGGGCACAGCACCCGTGACGCCGGGCGAGCGCGCCAGATCGCCTGATGCGGCGATCAACGCGCGCGCAAACGGCAGATTGTCGCGGAAGACCCGCTCGACCATCGCGCTGTCATCCGGAAATTCGAAGCCATAATACAGCCCGTCGGCGCAGCAGCCGCTCGTCAGCTCGGTGGTGAACGCGATCGTGCCGTACGTGCGGTAGGCCCAATCGGTGTACTCGCCGTTCGTGGTGTAGAGATTCCAGCCCGGTCCGGGGTGATAGTGATCGATCGCCGAACCGGGGACACTGTCGGTGACGGCGGGCGTCAGATCGGTGCCGGTGAGCGCTTGAAAGCGCGGCAGGTCGGGGGGCAGCTCGCCGGCGCGAAACCCCCAGGGATAGAGCACGAGCCCGCTGTAGCTGTGATACGAAATCGAGACCACCGGCGGGTGCGCGGCATGAAACGCCATCACCGCCTGTGTTTCACGCTCCGAACCGGGACTCGTGCCGCGGTAGGTCTCGGCGTCCTGATAGCCGCTCGAACCGACGTCATCGGCGCCCCAGAACGTCGGGTAATTGCGGTTCGGGTCCACGCCGTAGGTGCCGTTGTCGTTGGGACGGCGGTTTTTCCGCCAGTATCGCTCGTTCGTGAACGTGTACTGGTAGCCGTCCGGGTTTTCGACCGGAATCACCCACACGTCGTGCGAGGTGATCAGCGCCGCGCCCGAATCCGCGAGCCAGCGAATCAGCTTCATGACCACCGCGGTCGAGATCCACTCGCGGGCGTGATGCGTCCCCATGAACAGCACGTTGGGCCGGTTGGGGGAGTCGTCCAGCGGTCCGATCTTCACCGCGAGAATCGGCCGGCCTTCGTAGGACGCGCCCACCGAATCCAGATGGATCGCCGTATCGGCCGCGGCCCAGGCGGCGAGCGTCGCGCGAATGCCGTCGCCCGGCTTGTCGAACGAATGGAACGTGCGAAACGTGTCGGCGGCCGCACCGGTCGTGATGCGCGCGACGCTCGGCGCCGCGACTCTGAAGCCGCGTGTGGCCAGCTGCGATTCTGTTTCCGGGGATACTACGATCACGGCGCGGAGTGATCCGCCAATCGATCGCAGGTCCGCGATCTCGAAGCCGAGGCGGGCAAGCGAGTCGAGGCTAGCCCGCCCGGCGATCGGGACCTCGACGACGCGAAGCTGAGCGCGGGCCACCGAGGCCCCGCACAGCAGAAAGGCTAGAAGCCCAGTTGCGACGCGAGCCATGCGGGAGCAGCGACGTAGCCGCCGAGCATCAGGCCGAGCCACACGAGGAGAGCCGCGAGAGGAACCCAGACGACGAAGATGGGCCAGAGCGACGGCCGCCAGGCGGCCAGCGTCTCGATCTCGGGATTCCAGCGTTCGCGCTCCGCGTCCACCTCGGTCTCGAGCGCGAGCCATGCGGCTTCCAGCCGCCGCGCCACAGTCCGGAGCGACTCCTGCCAGGCAGCGTGCGCGTCTTTTTCAAGCACGGACGCGTCGCCCGCTCGCGCCGCGTTTGCTTCGAGCTCGTCGAGCGCCGCGACGAAGGGACCGCCGCCCGTTCCGAGCCGTGCCACGATTGCGCGTTTTTCGGCATTGGTAAGCAGATGGCGGCGCACGCCGCGCCGGGGCAGGCGTACCTGCCGCGCGGTTCGCGTGATTTCGGCGTCGAGCGCATCGGCCACACGGGCTCCGGCGCGCCGGACCGCGTGGTCCCACGCGGCGGCCCAGGACCGGCGCCCGGTGATTTCGAGCGCGCGCGCCCGCGAGTCGCCATCGCCTTCCCGCGCCGCGGCCGCCCGGCCCTCACCTCCGAGCTCGAGCACGCGCGTCGCCAGCTCCTCGCGAATGTCGTCGACCGGCACCCAGGGATCGAGCAGGCGGCGCGGCACGATGATGCGCCCGAGCGAGGGCGCCAACTCGGGGATGCGCAGAGGCATGAGGAGCTTGAGCGGTTGATTCATTCGCGCCGTTTCAGCCGGCTCACGCGAGCCACGCGGCCGGTGCGTTCTTCGTACGCGGCGGTGAAATACGGAAGCGACTCGGCCAAGAATGCATCGCGTGGCAGCCCGGTGGCTTGGGCCGCGCGTTCGATGGCCTCGGGTTCTCCTTCGACTTCCAGAAGCACATCCATAGCCGGATACCATTCGAGCCGCAGCGTTGCCTCGCCCAGACGATATTGCTCAACCGCGCGATCGATGCGTACCGAGATCTTATATCCCATATGTCGCAGGATGACGAGCACCGCTTTCGGATCGTCGACGCGCGATTCCCATTCCTCCCGCAGCCGGTATTCGCCCCGGCGCTGCACGGGACCCTTCCAGCCCAGCACTCCCCACTCGGGGGACTTGTCGGCCGGATGGTAGACGCGCAGGCGCACCACTTCATCGCGTCGTTCCAGTCGCCCGCGACGATCGAAGCGCCGGTCCATCATCGCGCCGCGGTACGTGAGCTCGGCGCCGGCCGCCAGGATCGCTTTTCGTACCGCATCGGGATTCTCCACTCGAGCTTTGAGCTCGAGCTCTTCCCGCACGACGGTCACGAAAACAGCGCTTCCAGCACGGCCTGCGTGTCGCCGAGGTCCGCAAAAACATGGGTGGCGCCGGCCGCTCGGAGCGCGGGCACGTCGTAGAAACCGGTCGCGACACCAACGGAGCGCGCGCCCATCGGCTTGCAACAGGCGACGTCGTCAGGCGTGTCGCCCACGATCACGATGTCCGCGCCGCTGAAAGGGCGTCCGGTGCGCTGCGCTGCGCGCTGCGCTGCGACGGCGGGCAAATCGGGACGGGAATGGGAATCCGAGCCGAACGCGCCGACGACGAAACGCGCAGGATCGAGGCCAGCGGACAGCAGCTTCAATCGCGCCCCATGCTCGACATTTCCGGTCAGCAATCCGACGAGCGCGCGGCCGTCGGCCTCATACGGCTCCAGGGCGCTGAGCAGTTCCTGAATGCCAGGATAGATCTTCGTTGCCTGCGTGGGTTTCTCGAGTTCGGCGGTGAGCAATTCGACGTAGCGCCGGCAGACGGCCGTGACCCGATCGTTCGAGCCTGCGTCGGGATGCCCCGCCAGCTCCAGGAGCTCCCGCACGATCTGTGGATCGGTCTTGCCGTCGAAGCGGTACCCGTCGATCGGACCCGCGGTGCCCACTTCATCGAGCATGGCGCGGTGAATTGCCCGTCGTCCTGCCCCTGCGGTCCAGAGGAGAGTGCCGTCGATGTCGAAGAGGATCAGCCGCATGACAATAAATGTAAGGGCGCAGCATGCTGCGCCCCTACATGCGCCTCACACCGACCAAATTCTCTCGCAACCTCACCATGCGCGGCTCATCACCAAACAAATGGTCACCGCCCACACCGCCTCGCCCCAGCACCGAGTGCACGATCCGTCCCGCGCCGGCCCAGAGCGCCACGTGCGACACGCGCCCCCGTTCCGCAAAGAACAACAGGTCGCCGGCCTCGTAACCGCCGCCGTCCGTCGCCATCGCGATATCGTGTCCCTCGCTGAACTGCTGGTCGCTGTCGCGCGGCAGCTTGATACCACGCGCCGCGTAGACCGCCTGTACGAGTCCGGAACAATCGATGCCCCACTCGGTACGCCCGCCCCACAGGTACGGCGCGCCCGCGTACCACTTCTGCGCGAGCTCCGGCAGCGCCAGATGACGCGCTTCGACGCGCAGCTCCTGCTCGCGGCGGACGTTTCCCGCGGCCACCGCGCCGCGCTGCCCGTCCGCGAGCTCCACGACGCCACGCCGGAAGGCCACGTGCGCGCCGTTCGGCAGTCTGCGCCGGCCATCCGTCGTCAGAATGTCGGCGCTCAGCGAGCGGGCCGTTGCTCGTTCAGCCCAGTCCTCGGCCCAGTCCGCCGGACCGGTCGCGACATATCCCGCGTTGAGCCAGGCGATGTAGCCGTCGGGCGCGCGCACCCGGAGCCAATCGTCTCGCGCTTCCAGCACGTCGAGCACCTCGCCGTGCAGGACTTCGCTCGCGCGCGGCGCCGAAAGCCGGGGCTCGGCGAGCAGCGGCGCGAGCGCCGCCGTGACGACCGCGGCGGGCGCCACGACACCATTGGGGGGGGGAATCAGCTCGACTTTTTCGACGAGGCCCGCGTCCGCCGCCAGGCGGCGCAGCGCATCGCGCGCGTCGCGGCTCGATGTGACGCCACCCACTCCCTTCGGCAACAGCGAGATCTCGAACACGGCGAGCCGGCCGTCAGGCGCCCATTTGCGGCGGATGTCGTCGACCGCGCGCTCGATCTTATCCACGTCGGACCGCGCGCTCGACCGCCTCGGGCACCACGAGAGCGGCGATCGCGTCCACCTGCATCGCAGACTTCGGCTGCACCGCGGCGGTGCTGACCGCAAAGATCACGTCGCCATCGAACAGCGAGCCGTACGGCGTGATGCGCCGCGCCAGCGCATCGCTCCCCGATTGCGCAAGCGCTTGCAGTTGTACTCGATCCAGGTCCGCGTTGGTAGCAATGACGGCGAGGGTCGTGTTGCGATTCAATCGTTCGGGGTCGCCGAGCGGCGCGCCACCGGCGGCCAGATATTGCAAGCTGTCGACGAACTTGCCGTCCGATCCGCGACCCGCGGCGATGAGCTCCCCGCGGGCGTTGCGGACGTCGCCGACGGCGTTCACCACGACCAGCGCCGAGACGATCACATCACCGAAACGCGTCGCCCACGACCCGATCCCCGCGGGGACCATCTTTTCGATCCCGGCCGCCTTGCCGCACGTGGCGCCGCGACCCACTCCGACCAACCCGTCGGGGTAGTCGGCGCCGGCGTTGTCACACGCGCGGTAGGCGTCATCGGGACTGGGCCAGCCCAGCGGCTTCCCGGCGTTGCCGAGGTCGAAGATCACCGCGGACGGAACGATCGGAATCGTGCCCATCGGCCCGACGGGAAGCCCGCGCCCGCGCTCGCGCAGCCAACGCATCACGCCATCGGCGGCGCCCAGGCCCAGCGCCGAGCCGCCGGTGAAAAGAATCGCGTCGATCCGCTCGACGAGATGACGCGGATCCATGACGTCGAGCTCGCGTGTGCCAGTGGCGCGGCCGCGCACGCAGACCGCGGCTCGCAACCCCGTCTCCGGCGCGAGGACCACGGTGCAACCGGTGCCATGATCTTCGATGGTCGTGTGCCCGACGGTGACGCCGGGGACCGCCGCGAGATTCGTTCGTGACGTGCTCATTGACGCGCCAAGATAACGTCGGCAACGTTGACGGCCATGACACCTCCCATAGCGCCCCCCCCCCAGCCCGTCGATCGCACGACCGTGCTCGTAGTGGACGATGAGGATGGCATCCGGCAGGCGCTGACCCGCTTTTTGAGTCGCCTCGGCTATCACGTGCAGGCCGCGTCGAACGCGACGGAAGCGTTGCAGCAGCTCTCGGCGCACAACCCGCAGGCGATGCTGTGCGACATCCGCATGCCCGAAACGAGCGGGGTGGAGCTGCTCCCCAAAGTGCTCGCCCAGGATCCTGATCTTGCCGTCGTCATGCTCACCGCGATCGACGAGCCCCGCACCGCGATCGAATGTCTCAAGCTCGGCGCGTACGACTATCTCATCAAGCCGGTGGACCTCGAGGAGCTGGAGTTGTCGTTGCAGCATGCATTGCGGCAGCGCCAGCTGGAAGTGGACCGGCGCGAGCTCGAGCAGTGGCTGGCGCGCGAGGTGGCCGTGCGCACGCGGGAGCTCGAGGAACGTTCGGCCGCCATCGAAGAGGTGGCGCTCGATGCGTTGGCGGCGGCGCGGGATTGGGAGGGAACGGAGGCGGCGTTGAGCAAGCTGGCGGAAGAGCTCGGCGCGCCGCGCGAAGAGCTCGCGCTGGAGCTGAAGCGGCGGCGAGCGGGAGCTTAGGCCTTCGCGGCTTTCGCCTTTTCCTCGCAGGCCTTGCAGCGCGTCACACCGCGGAATGTGCAGATCAGACAGATGAAGGTCCCGCAGTCCGAGCAGGGATACCCCTCCGACGCCCGCTCTTCATTTCCGCAGGAGCGGCACTGCATTCCGTCGTGTTCTTTGAGCTTGGGTTTGTCCATGGTCTCAAGATAGCACTTCTCGAAGGAGTTACGGATGCTATACCGTCTTTGCGCCGGTCTCCTGCTCCTCGCAACACTCGGCCACACGTTCGGCGGAATGCTGGGTACCGCACGCCGCGGACCCGGGGCAGGCGCCGACGCGGATCGGGTCTTTGCCGACATGAAGTCCGTGCGCTTCAAGTGGCAGGGCGCGGCCACCACGTGGTTCGATTTTTGGCTCGGGAATGGACTCTGCGTGAGCGCGTTCATGCTCCCCGCGATCGTCGCGCTCTGGCTGTTGGGAGGGATGGAGCCGACTCTGCGCGCCGCCGCGCTTCCACTCGCATGGGCGGTATTGGCGAGCCTCGCACTCACCTCGCTGCTGGGATTCAAGTACTTCGGTCCCCGCGCGGGCGTGGGATTTGGAGTGATCGCCGTCCTGACGGGAATCGCGATTTTTGTGGCTTAGATCTTCAGGCTGTAGGCTTTGATCTTGTTGATCAGGGTCGCGCGCGAGATCCCCAGCTCCATCGCAGCCCGCGTGCGGTTCCCGCTATGATGCCGCAGGGTACGCTCGATATGCTGCCGCTCCACCTCGGACAGCGATTGCGCGTTGTAGCGCCGGTCGGTCGTGGAGCGTTGCCGCAGGTCGGTCGGCAGCTGTTCGAAGCCAATCGTTGATTGCCCGCGCGCCAGAATCATCGACCGCTCGAGCACGTTCCGCATCTCGCGGACGTTGCCCGGCCACGGCGCCGATAACAGGCGATCGAGCACGTCCGTCGTGCAGTCGCTCGGGCAACCCGGCAGCTGCGTCTTCAGATCAGTGAGGATCCGCGTGATCAGCTCCAGCCGATCCTCGCGCGAGCGATCGCGCACCGGCGGAAGCACGAGCGGCATGACGTTCAGCCGGTAGTACAGATCTTCCCGAAACCGCCCGGCTTCGACTTCACGGACGAGATCGCGGTTCGTCGCCGCGATCAGCCGGACATCCACGCTCAGCTCGCGCGTGCCGCCCAGCCGTCGGAACTTTTTCGTCTCCAGCACTTTGAGCAGCTTGGGTTGCAAGTCCGGCGTCAGCTCGCCGATCTCGTCCAGGAAGATCGTGCCGTGATCGGCCAGCTCGAAGAGACCCACCTTGCGTTCCTTGGCGTCGGTGTACGCGCCCTTTTCGTGTCCGAACAATTCGGAATCGAGGAACGTCGCCGAGAGGCCGGCGCAGTTGACTTCGACGAACGGACCACCGGACCGGGGAGAAAGATTGTGGATCACGCGCGCGACCCACCCCTTCCCCGTCCCGCTCTCGCCGGAAAGCAGCACGGTCGACCGCTCGCTCGCCGCCAGCAGCTCGATCTGACGCGCCAGATCCTGCATCGCGCGCGAAACTCCCAGCGAGCCGATGCCCTCGGCCTCGTGGTCCAGAGCCCTGAGGCGCGCGTTTTGCCGTGACAACCGCACCTTCTCGGCAACGCGCGCGATCGCGGCCGCGAGATGCGTCATGTCCACGGGTTTGGTCAGAAAATTCTCGGCACCGAGCTGCATTGCTTTCACCGCCGTCTCGATGTCGCCCTGGCCGGTCAGCAGAATCACCGCCGCACCCTCCCGGCGCAGCCGCTCGAGCACGGCGAGCCCACTCGAGTCGGGGAGATGCAGATCGAGCAGCACGACGTCGGGGCGCACGCGGTGAAACGTGTCTATCGCCTGCTCGCCGGTCCCGTCGCGCCAGACCTCGTAGCCGACGCGCTCGAAGTAGTCCCCGATCGCGCGGAGCACGCTCGCGTCATCGTCGACCAGCAGCAGCGTGTCAGCCATGATGTGCCTTGAATCGGGTGCCGACGAGCACCGCGAGCGCGCCGGGCAGGAGCCGTGCCTCGAAGGGGGTCGTCCCGGTGACCTCGCCGTCGAGCTGCACGGGACGCGCTGCGCCGTTCGGGAGTTCGACCCGCACTTCACGACCGCGCGCCCACCAGACGCGCCGGCCTTTCTTCTCTCCGTTGCCGAGCAGCAGCTCGATCACCGCGCTCGCGGTCTGAAACACGCCGTCGGCGTCGAGCGCGACGACGTCGAGCCAGCCATCATCGGGCGCGAGTGTCGATCGCAGCGTGAGGAATCCAGGCGGCAGCTGCCCGCAGTTCAGCACCAGCAGCATCGCGGCAGGGACCTCGTGCACGGTGCCGTCGACGGTCACACGATGGGGTGCGCTGTGGACCGTGTTCAGCGTCATGGCGGCGCGGGCGAGGTACGCGCCGAGCTTCCAGCGGCGCTTCGCCTGCAGCCCGGTGTCGGCCATCAGCTGCGCGTCGAATCCCGTCCCGGCGGCGACGGCGAAGTAATGCGGCCCATCGGACCGCTCCACCACGCCGAGGTCGATGGGACGGCGGCGTGCGTTGAGCAGGGCGCGCGCTGCTCCAGCAGTGGTGCGCGGCAGTCGCAGATTGCCGGCGAGGACATTGCCCGTGCCGCCAGGCACTACTCCCAGAGCGATGCCGCTGCCGGCGATGCCCGCCGCGACCTGCATGGCCGTGCCGTCGCCGCCGTGGCTCACCAGGACATCGAACCCCGCGTCGCGCGCTCCCTCGGCGATGCGGCGCGCGTCGCCAGGCCCGGTGATCGTTTGCAGATCGACATTCCAACCGCCGCGGCCCAGAATCTTGAGAATGGCGGTCACCGCTCGCGCGTCCGCGCGCGCCGCGAACGGATTGGTGATCAGCAGCGCGCGGGTCATCTAGTAGCGCCGCTCCCAGAACACGTCGAAGCCCACCTGGCGCGGAACGGTCGTGGTGTTGAGCTCCAGGTCGCCGACGGCGCAGTTGCGCACCGGCTCGAAGCTCGCCTCGGTGCGCCACTCTGGGCTGAACCGGAACTGCAAGGTCGCGCCGAGACTGTTCGTGAAGCGCGACGCCTGCCGGGTACGCTGGGCGCTGCAGAAACCCGCGTTCAGCACGAGAAACGTCTTCGCGCCGATCGCCCACCCTGCTGCGACCTGCGCGCCGGAGAAGGGGTTGTTTGGATCCCCCGGGCGAATTTCGAAGTAGTCGAGCGGCACGCCCAGATCCGACACGACCGTGCGCTCCAGCTCGCCCGCAAGGAGTGAGGCGCCGACGCTGTAGACGTAGGCGCGTTGACCGCCGCTCAGCTCGACCGACGGCCTGCCGGTGAGCAGGTACGAGATCAACTCTGCCTGCGAATAATTCGCGTTCTCCGCCTGGAGCGTGAGGCGCGGCAGCCGCAATGTGCCCCCGATGTGGGCGATCACCGTGATCTCGGGCGGCTGCCCCGGTCCCGGCAACGGATGGACGACGTGGTTGGCTTCGATATCGAGCGCGGCATCGAGATCCGGCGTGCCGAAGTACTGCACCGTTCCTCGTTGAACGACGAACTCGCGTGTCACGGGTCCGATGATCAACCGATACGTGCCGCGCGGCGCCTGCAGCGTGCCGCTGAGCAGGTAGTTGTCGCGCACCTTGTTGACCGTGACCGATCCCGAGAGCTGGATGTTCGCTTCGTTGGACCGGAGCCACACATCCTCGCCCATCGTCAGCTGCAAGTTCCTGACTTGCAGGCTGTCGAAGAAGAGGCTCTGGAACTCCGGGCCGAGCCGCTGCGTGCGGATCAACGACGTGTCGATGAGGTCCTGTACCCACGGCTCGTCCAGGTTCACGACGCGCTTGTTGACGAGATCGGCGAAATGCAGCACACCCGACGTGACCGTGCCGCGTCCGGTGAGTGTCGCGCCGAACACGGGACCTGTCAGGGCGAGGCGGCCGCTCGCCGTGAGGGCGAGGTAGCCGCGCAGATCGAGCGCCTTGAACTCGGACGTCGCGATGTTCAACGCGAGGACCGGCTTGGTGAGCCGCTCCAGGCGCATGAAGCCGGTCAGCTCCGCGTGGCCGCGTTCACTCGTCGCGGTGATGCTGTCCACGCGGATCGTGTCGCCCCGGAGCGACAGGCTGCCGTTCATGTTCGTATAGCGCACGTTGAGCGCGGGGATCGTGGCCGCCGCATGGCCGATTTCGAGGCCGCCCCTGAGCCGCGGCGCTTCCCACGTCCCACCGATACCGAGGTCGGCGTTGAAGATGCCTTCGACGTCTCGTACCGTCGTTGTGACCGCCGCGAGCACGCCGAGATCGACGCTGTCGGCGCGCGCCTGCACCGACAGCGTGTCGGGCAGCTGACGCTGGGCCACCGGCACGAGCGCGAGGTCGAGCGGCAAGTGCGCGGTGACATTCAAGACCTGCTGTCCCGACCGCCACAGGTGCACCTCACCGTTCAGGCGGCGGCCGCGATAATCGATGATCCCGTCCATGAATGGCGCGCGGAACGAGCCGAACGAGGCGTTGGAGAATGCGAACGAGCCGCTGTACGTCGGGTTCCCGCGCGTGCCTCCGGCGGCGACCGTGGCCGTGACCGCGCCGGCGACCCCCAGTGTGTCGCTCTGCAGCAGCGCATAAATGCCGGTGAGCGGGAAACCGTCCAGCCCGACGTGGGCGTCGATCGGACCCCGGCTCGGCAGATCACCGCTCAGCGTGAGACGACCTCCACCGGCGGAATTCTTCAATGCCGCTGAATCCACGTGCAGGACGGAATCGCCGAACGCGAGTGCCGTCGGACGCTCGAGGAACCACACGCCGCTCGGCACCAGCATGGCGAGCGAGTCTACCACGGCGTACTGCGTGCCATGACCACCCGGCCGCGCGTAGCGGCCGCCGGCCAGGAACGCCCCGAGATCGCCGACGCGCGAGCGCGCAAACCAGGTGAGCGAGTCGCGCGTCCCACGGGCACGGGCGGCGGCCGCGCCGAACCCGAAGCGCCCATACCCGAGCGAGTCGATGTTCGCCACGACGTCGAACTGCGGGACGGGTCCGGGCTGATAGGCGATCGTGCCTTCGCCCTTCGGCAGCCGCCATCCGCGCCACCGCAGGCCCAGGACGTGCGCGTCGCCGCCGATGGAAAGGGAGTCGAGCGCGCCATCGAGGGTCATCCGCACCTGGGCAGATCCCTTCAGTTTGTCTTCGCTCGACGCGCTTGCCGAGCTAGCGCCCGCGAACCAGGTCATCAGGGAATCGAGCACGCTGAGGCTGTCGGCGTCGAACTCGAGCGACAGCGTGCCGTGGTCGGGACGTTGCCATCCGAGGGAGCCGCTACCGCTCGTCAGCAGCCCGGGCTGCTGCAGCCGTAACGAGTCGACGATCAGCCTGCCCTCGGCGAACCGGACCTTGGTTGCGCCGCTGTCGATGATGGTACCGGCGAACAGCGACGGGGCCAGCAGGACCGAGAGCTCGCCCGTCGGCTTGGTGACGCTGTCGGCCGCGACGCTGCCGGTGGCCGTGAAGGTCAGCCGCGACGGCGGTGCGCTGCCGCGGGTCAGCCAGCGTTGGAGGTTGACATCCTGCGCGTGCAGCGTGAAGTCGCGGGCGCCGAAACCGGGATGCATGTCGCGCGCGCCAAGCAGCAGCGTCCCGTCGCCGCGCATCGCTCCGCCCCCGCCCAGCATCGCGAGATCGGCATGCGTCTCGACGCCGGTGAGGTCGCCGTTCATGCGGATCGTTCCGGCCAGCGTGCCGCGCAACGGGAACGCGGCGATCCGGCCGGTCAGGCCGCCGAGCGACAGCGAATCGACGCGGACATCGGCGAATACGCCCAGGACATCCGTGCGAGTGTCGAGGCCGATGACGCCGCGGATGGTGCTTGCCGGGCGCTCGCCATCGTGATGGCGCAAGGTACCGCTGAACATCGTCTTCTTCAGCGTACCGGTGAGCGTACCGGTGGCGTCGAGCTCTCCCTGGAGGTCGAACCCCGGCACAAGCCGCCGGACCGTGCCGATGTCGATGCGGCCCGCGTCCACGGCGAATGGCTGAAACGCGAGATCCTTGCCGCCGATATTGACCTCGCCCTTCCCGCGGATCTGCGACTCCGGCCAGCCGGGCACGAGCGAGTCGCGGAACGACCAGTCGGTCTCGATCTTCAGCGCGCTCATCGGCCCGTCGACGATGGTCCGGCCATTCAGGCGTCCGTAGAACGGGAGCGAGCCGATGTACATGCGCGCGAAATCGAGCGACAGATCACGCGCGACGAGATCGCCCTGCCGCAGCGCCACGAGCCCCGAGTCGGCGGCGCTGAACGCCGTGACGCGCCCCGTGAGCCTGCCCTGCCCGAATGCCAGATCCAGGGGCCGCAGCTGAATCTCGAGCACCCTGCCCCCATGCGACGCGAGCGTCACGCCGCCGTGCAACACGGCGTCCGAGGGGAAGCGCGGATCGAGGAACCGGATATCGGTGAGCGTCGCGGAGTCGGCGCGCATCGCAAGGTTCCAGAGCAGCGTGTCACGGGGCCACTGCACGGTGCCGCGCGCGCTGAACTGGGTGCCGGGGAACCGCACACGCGAGAGATCCACGCTCAGCGTGCGGCCGTCGATCGTAACGCTTCCGACGACGTCGGCGATCGACACCTTCGGATCGCTGCTCTCGGTCGCAAGCCTGAGCACGTCGATGCGGATGCCCTTTTCGCGCGGCGCCTGGATGCGGAAGGCGGCGAGCCGCGCGTTGAGGTGCTCGAAGCGCCGGACGCGGTAGCGTCCATCTTCACCGGAGAACTCGATCTCCTCGTTGGCGCTCGTGACTTGGCCGTGCTTTTGCAGCCGCAGCGTCAGCGAACCGTCCATGATCTGCACGTTCCGCAATAGAATGAGCGACCGCGGTCCCGCGGGACCGAGCGGCTTCACGGTGACGGTGTCTTTTTCGCCGAGGCGGAGAAGCTCGTCGAAGTTCGTCTTGCCGTTCGCATGCTGCACGATGTTGATGATGGGGCGCTCGAGCCGCACTTCCATGAAGACCACGCGCCCAGCGGCGAAGTCGATCGGGTTGTAGCCCAGCTCGGCGCGCGGCAGCCAGGCGACGAGGGTCGAATCGGGATCGAGCAGCCGCACGTCTGTGAGCACCACGCCGGTGAGCAGCGATCCGCGCACCTCGCCCACCTCGATCGAGCCGTCGACCGCGCCTTCGACCACCATACTGGCCACGCGCGCGAGCAGCGTGCGGCCTGCGTGGGTGCCGACGAGCGCGTTGAGCGCGCCGAGGAAGCAGGCGAGCAGCCCGACCAGCGTCCAGAGCGCGACACCCAGGGAGCGACGCATCTAGAACGCCTGCCCCACGGCGAACTGGATCACGACCTTCTGCCAGAAGGCCTTCTCGGCGAGCAGCGGCGGATACGACGTTCGGATCTGCGTGATGGTGCCGGTGGAGTCATCCTGGAACAGCAGTGGTCCGCGTTCGGTCTGATAGCCGTTGTATGCGGCGTCGATGCGCACCGGTCCAAGCGGCGTCGCAAACCGCACGCCGATCCCGGGCGTCACCCGCATGCCGTGAATCGACACGAGCTCCTCACCGCGCTCCCAGACCTGGCCCGCATCGACGAACACCCCCAGCCGTACCCGCTGTGGCAGGATCGGCGACGGGAACCGCAGCTCGGCATTGAGGATGATCGCCGTGTTACCGCCGGTCGGCGCGGTGAACACGCCGCGCCAGACGGTGTCACCCGCCTGCCGAGTCGCCGCGGTGTCGACCGCGGGTTCGTTGGGGCCACGATCGCGAATGACGTACACGCGCGGGCCGAGCTCGTTGCGGCCGTAGCCCCGTACCGAGTTGGGACCGCCGCCGTAGAAGCGCTGATCGGGCGGCACGTAGGGGACAGGGACGCCGGTGAGATTGATGTTGCGCGGAAGAATCGTCCCGCCGCGAACCCGCCACGCGAACACCGTGGCCCGCCCCAGCGGGTAATACTTCGCGACCTCGACCTCTCCCCGGTTGAATTCGTAGGGCGCCTGCGATCCGACCAAGCGCGACGCGTGCAGGAACGTCGCGGTGGTGATGCTGCCCTCGGACGGGTCGAGGAGGCTGTTCACCCGATCGCGCACCGCGCTGATCGTCACCGCTCCAAACCTCCGCCGGTCACGGAGGAATTTGCGGCTCGCTTCGTCGCACAACCGGAACAGACTGCAGTAGATCCCGTCCGCCGCGAGCGTCCGTCCGACGGAATACGAGTATCCGACGGTGACGGGTAGCCGGCTGCGGGCGTTGAACGTGAGATCGGCGTTTCCGCCGATCGCCTCGCGAGTGTAGATCCCGAACTCGGAGCGCCGCTCCGCGACGAACCCCAGGGTGGCCACGTGGGAGCGGGACAGGAACGCCGGCTGTCGCAGCGATATGCCGAGCGTGTAATTCACCGTATCGATGGTCCACGTGCCGGCGAACGGATTGCAAAACTGATTGAATCCCGTCGTGTTCGTGGGTGTGCCGGCCCCCAGCTTCGAGACACGAGCCGACAGATCGAGCGTGCGCGCGCCGCCCAGGAAGTCATGCGCAGTCCAGCCGCTCTGCACGCGGAAGCACTCCACTGTCGCGTAGCCGAAGCCCAGGCGCACCTGGTGGGCGGGCCCTTCCAGCACCTGGATGAGGGTGCGCACCATCGAGTCCCGTTGGCCCATTTCCTGGGGCGGGACGGAATCCAGGAGCGCGACGTTGACCGAACTGAAGACCCCCATGCCGTAGAGATCGCGCTGTGTCTGATAC
>WNEZ01000613.1_pt1 | contig 45946 bp, 42 predicted proteins | sample 5400521 | NCBI WGS metagenome assembly WNEZ01 (sample SAMN13153339, study PRJNA577476) | soil metagenome | isolation source: 120 cm saprolite under Douglas fir tree site 2 hole 1 replicate 1 | place: USA:California | collected 2015-04-18
GTGCTGCGGGTCGTCGGCGAAATGAGCTCGGCCCGCAAGGGCTTCGAGTCAGACCGCCAGATGATCGATTTCGAGGTCGCGTTCAACACCATATCCAAGCGCTTGCCCACCGTCGCGCTCTGCCAGTACGACGTGCGCGGGTTCAGCGGCGAGACGATCTTTCAGGCGATCAGGGCGCACCCGGATCTGTACGAGATCCACCTGGGCAGCTTTCTTATCTAGGAAGTTATGAGCGGAAACCTCGGCGGTTTCCGCTCATCGGGGCGCTCAACGGCCGCTCTCGACACAGCAACGTCCGACACTCTCTCTCAGCCGGATTCGCGGCCCTGCTCACCTTCCCCGGTATGAAATTGTCTAAATAGGCTGGCGCACGCTGCATGTGAGCGGTGCGGAGGCGTATGTGACGGCCGGAGTAAGTCCGGCCTGCAGCGCGACGCTAGATAAACAGACCGCGCGAAACCAATCTAGGACGCTGAAGGCGTTTCTGCGGGCGCCGCCGGCGCACTCTCTGGGGCGGCCGATTCGATGGCTGCGCCCTTCGACCCCGGATTGACCATGAGCTGTGTCGTCATTTCCGGTTCGGGCATCGGCCGGCCGAACAGAAAGCCTTGGGCTGCGTCGCAGCCCGGCGCCGAGTCCAGCCACGAACGAGCGGTCGATCTTGATCTCGTGAACGGGCAGCCTCATCAGATATAGGAGAGACGAGTAGCCGGTCCCGAAGTCATCGAGCGACAGCCGCACACCCATCTCGTTCAAGGTGTGGAGCGCCTTCGCCGCGGCTGCGGCCATGGCCACGCCTTCGGTGATCTCCAGCGTCAGCCGCCGCGGGTCCACCTTCGTCGAGGCGAGGGCTTGAGCGACCATCTCCTCGAGCGAGTGGTCCTCGATGATGCGCGGTGACACGTTCAGTGCGACCGAGATGTCGATACCGGCGGCCAGCCACGTGCAGAGCTGATTCAGCGCGGACTCGAGGGCCCAGGCGGTGAGGGGGTGGATGACGCCGGTCTCCTCCGTCATCGGAATGAACCGGTCGGGCGGCATGAGGCCCTCGCGTGGATGGTTCCAGCGCACGAGCGCCTCGACGGAGTACACGGCTCCGGTCGCCAGCATGACCTGCGGCTGGTAGTGCAGCGTCATCTCCCCTTGTGGGATCGAGCGGCGCAGCTCCCCGGCCAGGCCTGAACGGCGCAGGCTCTGTGCCTCCTGCTCGGGCGCATACACCGAGCACCCGCCGCCCGAGCGTTTGGCGACATACATGGCGACGTCAGCGCGCCGCTGCAGCGTGCCCGGGTCGTCGCCATGCACCGGGTACAGCGCGATACCGATCGAAGCGCCGGTCTCCACCATCTGATCGCCGATCGCAAACGGACCCTCCAGCGAGGCGAGGATCTTCCGCGCTGTGGAGACCACGTCATCCGGATGCTTGGCGTCGGTGGTCAACACGGCAAACTCGTCGCCGCCCAGACGGGCGATGGTGTCGGTGGCACGCAGCACGCCACGCAGACGCGCCGTCACCTCCTGCAACAGGCTGTCGCCACGATCGTGGCCAAGCGCGTCGTTGATGTCCTTGAACCGATCGAGGTCGAGCAGCAGCACACCGAACATCCTCTGGTTGCGCCGCGCGGACAGTAGTGCCTGGCGCAGGCGGTCGCCGAAAAGGCTGCGATTAGGAAGCCCGGTCAGAGCGTCATGGAGCGCTTGGTACTCGAGCGCGTCGGTGTGCGCTTTGCGCTCCGAGATGTCGCGCATCGTGGCGATAAAAAGGTGGTGTGAGCCGACGTGCATCGAGCTGACCACGAACTCGAGTGGAAACAGGCTGCCGTTCTTGCGTTTGCCCATCGTCTCGTGCGCGCCGCTGGACGGAAGGTCGAGCTTCAGCCGGCGCTGCAGGTAGTTGACGAACCCGCTGCGGTGGGTCGTCGCGATGAGCATGTCGACCGGCTGCCCGACCAGCTCGTCTTCCAAGTAGCCGAACAGCTTGACGACCGCCGGGTTGGCCGACTCGATGAGGCTCGTATCGTCGAGCGTCGCGAGCCCGTCCGACACGTTGTCGAGTACGGACCGCATCCGCTTCTCGCTTTCCTGCAGGGCAACCTCGGCGCGCTTGCGCTCGACGAACTCACCGATCTGCGACCCGATATCGTTCATGACCGCGACAAGCCCGTCGTCCAGATTCCTGGGGGCCCACGTGTGGAGCGAGATCATGCCGACCACTCGCCGCCCGCTGCGGACGGGAAAGCCGACGATGCCTTTCAGCCCTGCGGCCACAGCCGCCGCGGAGCGCGGGGAGTCGTCGGCAGGAACATCGGTGATGGCGACGGGCGCGCCGGCCTCCCACACGCGCCCCGCAAGGCCCTCGCCGCGGCGGAATGTCGCATCCTGCGCCGTGGCCTCGTACGCCGACGTGTCGCGGCCCGGGCGCTTCCATGAGGTGAGGAAGTGCATCGCCTCGCGCTGCAGGTCGACCTCCCAGTACTCGGCCAGCTCCCAATCAAGCGTTTGGCATAGCCCTTCGAGGACATGCGGAGCGGCTTTGTCCCATCCGGGTGAGGTGAGAAGCGCTTGCGTCACGGCGAAGCGCGCGGACCGCAGAACGTCGTTCCGCTTGCGATCTCGGATGTCGATGACGACGGTCTGGAAGTAGAGCGGCTTGCCGTCGGTGTCGCGCACGAGTCGCACGGCGACGTCGGCCCAGACCTGGTCGCCGTCGTTCCGCTGGAATCGCTTCTCGAACCGGTAGCTGGTCTCTTCGCCGGCGATCATCGCCCGCTGTGCTTCCTTGGTGGCATCCACGTCCTCGGGAAAGGTGACGTCATATACGGACATGCGCTTGAGCTCGTCGGCGGTGTAGCCCAGCAGCTCGCAGTAGGCCGGGTTGACCGACATGATCTTTCCGTCCAGGCCGGCAAACGTCATGCCTGCCTGGGCCTGTTCGAACAGCGTGCGAAAGCGCATCTCGCTCTGGCGCTCTGCCTGCTCGGCGCGGTGGCGCTCGGTGATGTCGCTGACCAGGGCGAGGAGTCGGTGGGGACCCTCGGCGGCGATCATGTGGATTGCCACCTCCACCTCCACTCGGCGCCCGTCCTTGGCAATCAGAGCCGACTCGTAGCGGACCGGCGCGTCGCCGCCACCAAACCGTTTCGAGAGGTTGGCCGCCAGGGCCTCGCGATCCTCGGGCGGCGCCAGGTCGATCAGCGTAGGCAGCGCACGGAGCTCCTCCTGTGTGTAGCCCGTGAGCTTCAGGTACGCGTCATTGCTGGCCACGAACCTGCCGTCTTCCGTGATGACGAGACCCTCCCCCAGGTCGCTGATCGAAAGCAACAGCGAGGCCTGGCGGTCGATCTGCACCGCGAGGTCGCGGTCGACCGAGCGTCGTGTTAGGAAGGCAAGAAGTCCAAGACCGATCAGGACGAGCGTCCAGATTGCGATCGCCCTGAACGACACCATTAGCGCGGTGGCGGCGTAGATCCATAGCACCCCCAGCCCGATGATTGGGAGGGCGAGCAGAAATGCGAAGCGACGAGCGTGCAGGCCGAGCTCGAAATGCAAAATGATGGTCGCGAACGCCGCCGCCGCCAGCGCGGGAAGGTCGTCGCCGAGCCAAGGGCCCGCCAGGCCGAGGACCAGGACCGTCAGCAGCGTACTGCCCATCATCAGCAGCAGCTGGATCCTGACGTTGGGTGCGAATCGCGACGCACGGACGCCAATTGCGAAGATGGCGAAAATCACGCCGGCGCCAAACAGGAGGAGCTCCTTCACGGCCACATCCGACGGCAGGTTGGCCTCCCAGAGGCGGAAGCCGATCGCTCCGATGACCGCCGCGGCCGCGATGGCGTTGATTACTGGGAGCGGCCAGGACCGAAGGGTCTGGCTTGCGCCTGCCCAGGCGCCAGGGATCAGGGTGAAGGGGCTGTCAGCGGGTTTATCCGCAGACGTGTTTTCCTCAGCTGACACTTACCAGCGGGCCGGCCGAGATTGGGCCGGAGGCCACTTTCACCACGTCGAACCATAACGTTCGGGCCCCAAACCTGTTGCGGGTGCGCAACAGGCGCTTGACAGCCCAAACGGGCCCCACGCCCTACTTGGCGGACTTGGCCTTTGGCCGCTGAGGGACCGAACGCTTGAGCGGGGCCCGCCGCGTGGCGTGCAGCGGAAGAGGCTTCTTGGCGGCGTCGCCGTCCAGGGCGCCCCGGTTGGGCCGGCTGGCGGCGGCGTGCTGGGTCCTCAGCTTCGCCAGGCGCTCCTTCTTGGCCGCAAGGGCAGCCTTGAGCGCGTCGGAAAGCTGGGTGTCATTCATCGGGACCACCCGGAGGCGCGCCTCCAGCTCGATGACTTCTACCTCAGCCCGGGTCAATTCGAGATCGATCGTTTTTGCCACTTTCTTCCCCTAATACCGTACGGGGCTACAGCCCAATTTGTAATACACGGAAATAACTACCCAGACAGCCGCCAGGTTATGCGTCGAACCTTGGAGTTGACTGAGAACTGCTACCCGCAGGCCATTTCGATGGAAAAGGCAGCCGCGCCAGGGGACGTGCAGTTGGTCGCTGACGCACAGAGACTCTGATCGGTCAAGTTCACCTTGACGATGACGCCCCAGCCGTTCGGGCACCCGCCCGTGGCGGAGCCGCCGCAATCGGCCGGAACCCGGACGGTCACGTTTCCCCCGCCCACGCTCATGGTGAACCCGGGCGGGAGGGATCTCGGCGTCGGATAGCAGAAGGTGGGGCTCGGACAGTCCTCGGCAAATCCGACGACCGTCGCCGCCGGCGTACCACTTGGGGTTCCGCCGGAATAGGGCACGCTGGCCGAGCAGGCCGTGTTGTAGCCACCCTTGCAAAGAGTCGAACCGGAAAACGATATGTGTGGGAACACATAGAAGGTCGGCGTGACGCTCGCCGTCTGGCCGAGCGCGTCGGTAACGACGACCGTGAACTGCCAGAACTGGGCGCGTTGCGAGAACGTTCCTGCCAACGAAAACCCGTTGAGGTGCGTACCGACAGGGACCAGGCCGCCCGACTGCACGGCATAGGTGAAGGGACCGGTGCCACCGCTCAGCGCGCCGAAGTTTCCGCATACGTCGACGCAGCCAACCTCGACCGAGCAGTAGCGCGCGCATGCCGGGATGAGGCCCGCTCATGGCGCTGCGGCGATGGCGATCGTCGCCGGCAGCGCGGCTGAGCTCCCGCCGGCGTCGGCCGCCTGCACGGTAAAGGAGAAACCTCCGCCGCGTCTCGGCGTCCCGGAGACGCTGCCGCTGCCGCCCAGCGCCAGGCCGTCCGGCAAGGCGCCCTCGCTGATCGTCCACGTGTATGGCTGAAGCCCTCCGGTCGCCGACAGCGCGACCGGCGCGTAGACAACGCCGACCTCACCTGCGTGGAACGGCTCGGACGTGGCCATCAGCGGCGCGGTAGGGGTTGGCAACGGGGATGGCGTGGGCGAGGCTGCTGGAACGGTGGAGGTTGGTTTGGTGCACGCGGCACTCAACAGCAGCAGCGCGGCGACAAGCGCGCTACGCCTCCTTCCTTTCACGTCATTGCGCACGGCACGCGAAAGTCTATCGCCGGGTTTGCGAATTCCTACCCGTCTAAGGAGATCGCGTCGCGCAATTTTTCGAAGAAGCCTTTCGAGACCTTCTCCGGCTTGCCGGTGAGACCGCCAACTTTGCGGAGGATTGACTTCTGCTCCGCGGTCAGGTCTTTCGGAACGACGACCTGCACCAGCACGTACTGGTCGCCGCGGCGGCCGCCGCGGACGTCAGGCATGCCCTTGCCGGGGAGCCGGAACGACTGCCCGTGCTGCGTACCCGCGGGGATGGCGATCTCCACCGGTCCGTCCATCGTTGGAATCTCGATGCGATCCCCCAGCGCCGCCTGCACGATGTTGATGCGCAGCTCGTAGAGGATGCTCTGGTCGCGGCGCGCCAGGTGGGGATGCGATTTCACGCGCAGCACGACGTATAGGTCGCCGGACTGCCCGCCGCGGATGCCGGCCTCGCCCTCACCGCTGAGCCGGATCTGCGATCCCGTATCGACACCCGCCGGTATTCGCACTGAGAGCCGTCGAGTGACTGTCGTGCGGCCCTGCCCCCGGCACTGCGTGCATGGGCTCTTGAGAAGGCGGCCCGCGCCTCCGCAAGTGGGGCACGTGGCCTGCGTCACGATCGAGCCGAAGATCGACTGCTGCGCGCGGCGGATCTGTCCCGAGCCGCCACACCCGGGGCAGGTCTCCGTGCCGGTGCCGGGCTCTGCGCCGCTGCCAGCGCACCGGTCGCAGCTCGCGAGCCGCGGGACATCGATCTGCTTTTCGACGCCGGTGAAGGCCTCCTCGAACGTGATGGTCATGTCGTAGCGGAGGTCGTCGCCTCGATCGGAGCGCCGCCGCGATCGCCCGCCACCGCCCCCGAAAAAGGTGTCGAAGATGTCCGCGAAGGGCATGTCCGAAAAGTCGACTGCCGGCCCGCCGCCGATGTCGGCCGCCGCGTGGCCGAACATGTCGTAGCTTCGACGACGGCCTGCGTCTGATAGCACCGCGTAAGCCTCGCTCGCCTCCTTGAAACGGAGAGCGGCGACCGGGTCATCGGGGTTGCGGTCGGGGTGAGACTCCATCGCGATCTTGCGAAAGGCCCGCTTCAGCTCATCGGGTGAGCACTGTCGATTCACACCGAGAACTTCGTAGTAGTCGCGCTTGACGGCCACCTATTGATTTTGGAGTGTTAGGCCTGGTCGGGTGTGCTTTCGCGGTCGGGGCCTGCGTCACGAGTCGGCAGCGCAGGCGGCCGGGCGAGCTTGACGAGCGCTGGCCGCACCACGCGGTCGCGCATCCGATAGCCACGCCGCAGCTCCGTCACGACCGTGTCCTCAGGCTGCTCGCTCGACTCCTCGTGGCCGACGGCCTCGTGCAGCTTGGGGTCGAAGCGCGTGCCTACGGACTTGATGGCCTCGAGGCCATGTGCGCTGAGGGCTTCCTCCAGCTTACGCACGCTAAGCTCGACACCCTTCAGCCACGAAGGATCGATGCCCTTGGGGCTGTGATCGAGTGCCTTGTGGAGGTCGTCGAGTCCCGGCAAAAGGCGGTTGATGAGGTCCGCCGACGCATACTGGATGGTCTCCAGCTGCTCCTGGCGAGCCCGCTTCTTGAAGTTCTCGGAGTCAGCCGCCAGCCGTAGATACCGATCCTTGGCCTCGGCGGCCGCAGCCTCGAGCTCGGCGACCTTGCCTTCGAGCGCGGCTGTTTGCTTGGTCGCCGCAGCGTCCGCCGTCTCGTGGCGCCGCTCGCCTTCCGGGTGCTCGTGCGGATATTTACGAGTGGTCATGACTTCTTGAGTAATACCGCGATTCGGCCTGCTCTCAAACGCCGAGCTCCGCCATGCGATCGCTCGCGCTTCGCGCCACCGCGCGCAACCGCGCCACGGTCTGGCTGTAGGCCATCCTCGTCGGACCGATCACGCCGAGCACGCCCTTGAGCTGGTTCGAAGGGCCGTAGGTGGTGAGAACAACAGCGCATCCCTGCAGCTGGGTCGATGCGTTTTCGGAGCCGATAACGATCTGCAGGTCCGAGTTGCCGATGAGCTCGCGTAGAAGAACCGTCAGGTAGCGGGTCTCCTCGAGCACCTCGAGGACCTGCTGCAAACGAGACGATTCGGCGAACTCGGGCTGGCGCAGGAGGTTGCGCACGCCGTCGTGGACGACGAGGTTTTCGGCGCCCTGCTCGTACTGGTCGAGCGCTGCGACGACGCGGCCCAGCAGCTCCTTTTCCAGGCCGAGCGCGGCGCTGTCGTAACGCCGGCGCACCTCCTCACTTGCCTTCCCGGCAAGCGACGCGTTGAGCTTTAACGCGAGCTCCGTCAGCTCGGGCTGGCCCGCCACCTCGGTCACCGGAACGACCTGCTGGCGCAGCAAGTTGCCTTCGAGGAGAAGGATGAGGAGCACCTCTTTCGGCTCGAGGGAAACCAGGTCCACGTGCTTTATGCGGCCCTGTGAGCCATGCGGAGCGCTCGCCACGGAGGCGTTCTGCGTGACGGCCGCGGTCGTCATGGCCACGCGTTCGACCAGGCCCTGGACGTCAGCCGTCGTTTGCCGCAGCTCGTCGTTGATGAAGACGCGCACGCGCTCTGGCACCTCCTCCAGGTCCATGAGGAAGTCGACGAAGTAGCGGTAGCCGGAGTCGGTGGGGATGCGGCCCGCCGAAGTATGCGGCTGGATCAGGTAGCCGAGGTCGGCGAGCTCGGCGAGCTCGCTGCGGATGGTCGCCGACGAAAGGTTGACGAAGTACCTGCTGTGCAGCGACTGCGAGCCCACCGGCACGGCGCTGCTGGTGAACTCCTGCACCACCGCGCGCAGGATCGCTTGCTTTCTGTTCTCCATGGTGTTTTGGCACTCTCGATCTGAGAGTGCTGACTACAGTACCGCGAGCGCGATCTGATTGTGCAGGTCCATGCCCCGCCGGGTCGGTATCACCCGGCCGTCGGATCTCTCGATCAACCCCGCCGCGGCCAGCCGGCCGAGCTCGTCATCGAAGCCGGCCGGCGGCGCCATGCCTTCGGCCGTCCGGAGGCCGAGCATGAGCGCCTCGGCGCCCGCCTTTCGCTCGGGCAGCTCCTCGCCGTCCGCCAGCGGCGCGGGGCACGCGGCGATGTACTCGCGCGGCCTGGCTACGTTCCACCAGCGCCACGCGCGCGAGCCGTCAGTGGCGTACGAGTGGGCGCCCGCGCCGGCGCCGTACACCGGCCGGCACCGCCAGTAAGCCAGGTTGTGGCGCGACTCGAGGCCGGAGCGGGCCCAGTTGGAGACCTCATAGCGCCGGAACCCGGCTGCTTCCAGCTCTGCGCACGCGGAATCGAGCTGGTCCCACTGCAGGTCGGGATCGAGCTCGGGCAGCTTGCCCTCAGCGCGCCGGCGCCACAGCAGCGTTCCCTCCTCGAAGGTGAGGCAATAGGTCGACACGTGATCCGGGCCGAGCGCGAGGCCCCGCTTAAGCGTCTCGACCCAGGATTTGCGGCTTTGATGAGGCACCGCGTAGATGAGGTCGATGCTCAGGTTCGCCATGCCCATTGAACGGGCGAGGTTGAAGGCTCGGGTGGCCTGTGCGGCATCGGTCTTGCGCTCGAGCACCGCGAGCGCGCGCGGCTCGAAGCCCTGGACCCCGAGGCTCAGTCGATTCACTCCCCCCTCGAGCCATGCCGCGACCCTCGCCTCGTCCGTGCTGGCGGGGTTGGCCTCGAGCGTTACCTCCGCAGCCGGCGCGATCTCGAATGTCTGGCGGATGAATCGCAGAAGCCTTTGGATGAGCTCTGCGGGCAGTAGGCTCGGCGTGCCACCACCGAGATAGACGGTCTGCAGCTGTGCAAAGTCCCGTTGCTCGCGCGCGGTGGCCAGCTCTCGCTCGAGCGCATCGATGTAGTCGGGCATGAGCCGATCCATGCCCGCGTAAGCGTTGAAATCGCAATAGCCGCACTTGTGCTTGCAGAAAGGCAAGTGGATGTAGAGATTCGCGATCGGCAGCACGTCAAACGCCCTTGATCGTGTAGCGCTGCCCGCGAGCGGCCTCCAGCTCCTTGCGCAGGTAGTCGGTCGCCTGCCGGTCGTTTGACACCATCTCCTTGATCCGCTGGCCCATGCGGTCTTCGACCCTCGCGATCTGGCGTCCGATCTGTTCGACGTTGGCGTTCTGGCTCCGATAGCGCTCGCGCTTGCGCCACAGTCGTGCGTGCTCGTTGCGCAAGTCAGCGACAGAGCGGCGGACGCGACAGTCGAGGCACAGCCCATCGCGAGCCTGTGAGCTGGGGACCTGCTTCCCGCAATCGCGGCAGAAGATGAGGATCGAGCTCATCCGACCACCTTCAAATCCGCGACTGTCGCCCGGCTCAGCTCCCGCAGGCGGTCTGGATCTATCTCGAACACCGAATCCGGCCGCCCCGCGGCCGCCCAGACGACCGCGTGTCCGAACAGGTCGCGATCCATGAACACAGGTACCTCGGTCACATGGCCGAACGGTGGCACGCCGCCGATGGCGTATCCCGTCGCCGACTTCGCGACCTCGGCGTCCGCTTTCGTTACCGGTTCGCCCGCGGCCGCACCCAGCCTGCCCTCGTCGAGCCGGTTGGTGCCGCTCACGAGCGCGACCACAGGCCGGCCCGCGGCCACGAACACGAGCGACTTGACGATCTGACCCACGTCGCAGCCCACTGCGCGCGCGGCGTCGACCGCTGTTCGCGTGCCCGCCGGGAACTGCTTCACCGACACGCCAATCTCCGAACCGGCAAGCCACGCCTCGAACCGCGAGGTAACCCCAGACATATTCAGAGGATAGGTGGCTTGCAAATCGCGGTCGTCACACCTCATTAGAAGGGGTCCCCGCGAACTAACGCCGAAGCCTCGGAGTTCGTTGGGGCTTAGGCTTGCGGCCTATGAAAGCCGTCGTCACCGGCGCCGCGGGCTTCATCGGTTCTCACCTGTGCGAACGGCTGCTGGCCGACGGGCACGAGGTGGTGGGCATCGACTGCTTCACCGACTACTACCGCCGCGCGCGCAAGGAACAAAACCTGGAGGTGGCGAACAGTCACCGCAACTTCTCCTTCGAGGAGCTCGACCTGGTGGACGCCGACCTCACCGCTGCGCTCGAAGGCGCAGGCGTGGTGTATCACCTGGCCGGCCAGCCGGCGGTGCGCCCCAGCTGGGGACACCAGTTCGACCGCCATGTCCGTGAGAACGTCATCGCCACGCAGCGGCTTCTCGAGCACGTGAAGGGGAGCCGCATCAGGCGCCTTGTCTTCGCGGGAAGCTCGTCGGTATATGGCGACGCCGAGTCCTTCCCCACGCGCGAATCGTCACTTCCCCACCCGGTCTCGCCATACGGAGTCACCAAGCTGGCGGCCGAGCACCTGACGCACCTGTACACGCGGAATTTCGATATCCCCGCGGTATCGCTTCGCTTCTTCGCGGTCTACGGTCCGCGCCAGCGTCCCGATATGGCGTTCGCCCGCTTCATGCAGGCGCTCGCCGACAACGAGCCGATAGAGGTGTTCGGCGACGGCGAGCAAACGCGCGATTTCACATATGTCTCCGATGCGGTAGAGGGCGCCGTCAAAGCCGCGACCGCCGATGTGGTGGGCATGGTGCTCAACCTCGGTGGCGGAAGTCGGGTCACCATCAACAAAGTGCTCGCGACTCTCGAGGAGATCAGCAATCTCGAGGTCCGCCGGGAAAACCTCCCCGCTGCGCTTGGGGACCCACGCCACACCGGGGCTTCGATCAACCTGGCACGCGAGCGGTTGGGATGGGAGCCGCGCGTCGCGTTGCGCGAGGGCCTCACCAGGCAGTGGGAGTGGTTCCAGGCGATGCGCCGCGGAAAGAACGCCGCGGCGTCTCGCGATTAGCCGCCGCCCAGGCCTAGCTTCCAAGCGAGGGCGGTGCGCTGCAACGGACTCTCGCATGCCCGAGATGCTGCCTCAGATGAAGCTGTCGCGCTGCAGACGAGCATTGCGCCATGCGTTCCAGCCGCAAACAAATAGTGGTACACGCCTAGAGCATCGATGTAACCGCTGGAAATCCCGCCCTGATCTGGCGCACTGCCGCTGAACGTACTCACCCAATCGGTCGCTGCGGCCGCGGTCGAGAAAGTCAACAGGGCGGCACGCACCTCCATGTGCGTGTCGGTGTTGAGCGCGTAATCAGCGAAGACGAAATCAATCACACCCTCGTTGTGAAGCAGCACGAGGACTGGCTCCGGTATGCCAATGTCGGCCATGACCAGCCAGGCTTCGATGGGGAGCTGCGCCGACCCCAGGAACGTGATGTCCAGGCCCGGCGGAGGCAGCAGGTTCTGATCGATCGCCTGCGGTGAGCCATGCACCTTGCCGGACGTCACCTTCTTGAGGCCATCCACGACCTTGGCCGCGTTCTTACCGAGCTGCGTGATCGTGGGGATTCCGTCCTTCCGCGCCCAAAGGATCTCCACGATGATCTGGCCGACGCGGATGTAGGTCCTTGTGATGTAGGGAGCGCCGCCGCTGCTCATCAGGCCGTAATAAAGGACCTGGTCGCCGACCTTTGGACTCGAGGGTGAGGCGCCGTACGCGTTCTGTACGGCAGTCATTCTCGAAGTGGCCGTTGACGACTTGTCATAGACCGTGTATCGCACGTCCAATGCCTCGGCGCTGCCGAGGTGGAGGAACCGCTGCGTGAGCGAGAAGCGCTCAGTTTCCGGCGTCGACGCCGAGTCCAGCGGCCGGACCCCGAAGGATGGCGGACCGGGCCACCAATTGTTGTCGCCGAACAGCGTGCGCACGTCCGCCACGCTCGGGCCCGCAGCGTAAATGTCAGCCGCTTGCACATTGCTGCCCGCGCTCGAGCCAAGCTTCGCGCAAGACATCAGCAGCAGGCCCGCCCCCGACACCAGGGCCATCAGGCGAACTGTCTTAGTCAAGCTTCAGCACCGCCATAAACGCTTCCTGCGGGATCTCGATTGACCCAACTCGCTTCATCCGTCGCTTTCCTTCCTTCTGTTTCTCGAGCAGCTTGCGCTTGCGGGTGACGTCCCCTCCGTAACACTTTGCCAGGACGTCCTTTCGCATCGCCGATACAGTTTCGCGAGCGATCACCTTACCGCCGATGGCCGCCTGGATCGGCACTTCGTAAAGCTGGCGGGGGATGATCGTCTTCAGCTTCTCGACCAGCTTGCGGCCCTGGATCTGCGCCTTGGTGCGGTGGGTGATCAGCGAAAGCGCGTCGACCGGCTCGCCCGCAACAAGCACGTCCAGCTTGACGAGGTCGCCTTCGCGGAAGCCGATCATCTCGTAATCCATCGACGCATAACCCTTTGACCGCGATTTGAGCTGGTCGTAGAAGTCGTGGATGATCTCTCCCAACGGAATCTCATACTCGAGGACGATACGGTCGCCCGGCCGGTGCTCAAGCTTCTTGAACATACCGCGGCGATCCTGGCTCAGCTCCATCATCGCCCCGACGTAACCAGACGGCGCAATGACCGAGAGTTTCACGTAAGGCTCGGAGATCGACTCGATCGCGGTCGGGTCTGGCAGCAGCGCGGGGTTGTCGACCTCGATAGTGTCGCCGCGCTTCAGCTTGACTCGGTACTCGACGGTCGGCGCCGTCGTGATCAGGTCGAGCTCGAACTCGCGCTCTAGCCGCTCCTGGACGATCTCGAGATGGAGCAGGCCCAGGAAGCCGCAGCGAAAGCCAAAGCCAAGCGCGGCGGAGTTCTCAGGCTCGAACGACAGCGACCCGTCGTTGAGCTGGAGCTTCTCGAGCGCTTCTTTGAGATCGGTGAACTGGTCTGAGTCCGTTGGAAACAGGCCGGCGAAAACCATCGGCTTGACCTGGCGATACCCGGGCAGTGCCGTCGATGCGCCGTTCTCGGAGGTGGTGATGGTGTCGCCGACGCGAGCGTCGGTGACGTTCTTGATTGCCGCGGTGACATAGCCGACCTCACCGGCGGTCAACTTGTCTGCCGGGCGGGGTCGCGGCGCGAACCAGCCGACCTCGTCGACTTCGTGAACCTTGCCGGTGTTCATCATCCGGATCTTCGTGCGCGGCTTGATCTCGCCATCGACGACGCGGACGTAGGTGATCACTCCGCGATATGTGTCGTAATGCGAGTCGAAGATGAGCGCGCGCAGCGGCGCTGAAGGATCGCCGCTGGGCGGCGGCACCTTCGCAATGACCGCTTCGAGGATCTCCTGCGTGCCAATCCCTTGCTTGGCGGAAGCGAAAATGACCTGGTCGCGGGGGATGCCCGTGACGTCTGAGATTTCCTCGGCGACCATCTCGGGCTGCGCGGCATCGAGGTCGATCTTGTTGACCACGGGGATGATGGTCAGGCCGGCCTCGACAGCTTGATAAAGGTTGGCGAGCGTCTGCGCCTCGATGCCCTGGGCAGCGTCGACGACCAGGATGGCGCCCTCGCACGCGGCAAGCGAGCGCGAAACCTCGTATGCGAAGTCAACGTGGCCTGGGGTGTCGATCAGGTTGAGCTCGTAGGTCTGGCCGTCCCGCGCGGGGTATGTCATGCGCACCGCCTGCAGCTTGATCGTGATGCCGCGCTCGCGCTCGAGGTCCATGCTGTCGAGGACCTGGTCCTGCATGTCGCGCTGGCTGATCGAGCCCGTGAATTCCAGCAGCCTGTCGGCCAGCGTCGACTTCCCATGGTCGATGTGGGCGATGATGCAGAAGTTGCGCACGCGCGCCTGATTGGTTGTGGGCACCCTCAAATCGTAGGTTGCGCGCGGTAGCGGCTGTGGGAGGATTCAAGCCGACATGGTCGGTGTCGTCCTCGGCGTGGCTCTGCTGCTGATCAGTCTTGGTATGGCGATTGGTTGGAAACAGGTGATCAACGGCGTTACGTCTCGCCCACTCGGCACACTCGCTCCTGGTTTTGCGGCAACGCAACTGGGCTATTTCGTCTATGTCGGTCTCGTCCAGTCGATCGGGCTCGCTGTGTTGGGCCTCGGTTTGAGCGCCTACCGTCCCTCCACGATCCTGCTTTTCTGGATCGGCTCAGGCGAGTTCGTCGGACTCTCGATTGCCGCGATCCTCGGCGAGGTGACGACCTATCGAGCCCTGAAGCGCTAGTGGTGTGTCTGGGAATAAGCTCGACAAGGCGCGGCCTCAGCGGCAGGTGCCAAGGAGACGACGAGCACGCGAGAGAGCGCATCACGTAGATGCGTGACCGAGCGCGCGCAGGAGGCGACGCCGGCATCAGCGCAGCCCGGCCGACTAGGCCGATGCATTGGCGAGCGGCTTCCCGGACGCACCACTTACACCGCGATTTGCGCCGGTTCGTCCAGCCGCTGGTGCGCGCCCACGCTTTGGGGCCGGGCAAGCGCGGCTGAGCAGATCATCGTGGCCACGTCGGCGGCGTCGGCTGCCACATCTGAGGTGGCGCCGGCTCGCAGGTTGGCCAGCGCGCGCTCGAGTCCGGCGCCGGTCCGCAGCACGCCCGCCGCCGAATCGAGCAGTCGCCGCACCGCACCGACGGTCAGGTCGCCTCGCGCCCACACGCGGCTTCGCGCGTATGCATTCGCGCGCGCCTTCTCTGATCCCAATGCCGCCCTGGCGGCACGGCGACCGAATGTGGCGGCCTCCAGCAGCGAGTTGCTCGCCAAGCGATTGGCGCCATGGACCCCTGTGCGCGCGCATTCGCCCGCGGCGAAGAGCCCGTCGATGGAGGACCGGCCGTCGAGGTCCGTGATGACCCCGCCCATCGTGTAGTGGGCCGCGGGGGTGATGGGCACCGCTTCGCGCAGCGGATCGATGCCGACCCGCCGGCAGTTCCGCATGAAGTTGGGAAAGCTGTGCCGCAGCAGCTCAGCGTTGAGATGTGACACCGCGATGTACGCCTGGCCGCGATGCATCGCCAGGGCCCGCGCGAGCTGGTCGCGCGGCAGCAGCTCATCGATGAACCGCTCCCCCGCGGCGTCGACGATGTGCGCGCCGGCGCCCCGCAAGGCCTCGGTGATCAAGAATGGGTTGGGCCCGTCGAACACCGTCGGATGGAACTGCACGAACTCCATGTCCGCGACCCGCGCGCCCGCACGAGTTGCCTCCAGGATCCCCTTGCCGCTACTGAGCCTGCTGTTGGTGGTGCGCTCGAACAGACCTGCATAGCCACCGGTCGCGATCACCGTCGCGCCCGCACGCACTATGACTCCACCCGAGAACGCCGCGCCTGCGCAAACGCCGTCACCCATCAGGGAGTGCAGGCGGCCCGGGGTTCTGACGATGCGCGGTTCTCGCGCGATGGCAGCCCGCATGAAACCCATGAGCGTGCTGCCGCTCTGGTCCCCGCGAAGATGGAGGACGCGTGGCAAGGAGTGCGCTGCTTCGCGGGCCGCGCCGCCGTCGAAGCGCACGCCGAGCGACTCCAGCCATCGCACGGTTTCCGGGCCGGCGCTCGTGAGCATCGAAACCGCGTCCGGGTCGCAGAGATCGCCGCCCGCCGCGAGTGTGTCGAGCGCATGGAGGCGAGGCGAGTCTTCAGGCAAGGTCGCGGCGGCGATACCGCCCTGCGCGCGGTCGGACGATCCATGACCCGCGGACACCAGGGCGACTCGAGCGCCGATGCGCGCGGCTTCGAGCGCGGCGGCCGACCCAGCGAGCCCGTCCCCGATGACCAGCACGTCAGTTTTCACAATTAAGTCCCCACAGCGGGAAGGAGAGCAGCGGCGCTTGCCCGGCCGAAGGCCGGGTCGGTTTTGCCGACGCCTCTCATATCTCCACCATTCGCTGAATGGCGCCGCGGGCCTGGTCGGCGACGTCTTGCGGGACCTTGACCTCGAACACGTCGTCGCGCAGTGAGGTGAGCAGCTTCTCGAGCGTGATCTTCTTCATGTAACGGCAGATCGCGCGCTCGCTGGCGGCGTAGAAGCGGCCCTGGGGCGCCTCCTTCGCAAGCCGGTGCATGATGCCCAGCTCGGTCGCGACGACGAAGTTTCGCGTCGGGTACTCCTGCGCGTGGCGGACCATCCCCTCGGTCGAGAGGATGTGCGTGCGATCGGCGTCGATATCCCCGCTCGCCTTGAAGTACATGCATTGGCTTGCGCACCCGCATTCGGGGTGGACGAGCAGGTCCGCGCCCCCATGCTCGGCGCGGGCGCGGTCGATGTCCGCGGGCCGGATGCCGGCATGCACGTGGCACTCTCCGGGCCAGACATGCATCTTCCGGCCGGTCACCTTCTCGAGGTAGGTGCCGAGGAACATGTCGGGCAGAAAGAGGATCTCCTTGTCTTCAGGGATGGCGCGGATCACGCGCTCGGCGTTGCCGGAAGTGCAGCAGTAGTCGCTGAGCGCCTTCACCTCAGCAGTGGTATTAACGTAGGAGACGACGATGGCGCCGGGATATTCGGCCTTCCATGCCCCGAGCTGCTCGGCGTTGATGGTCGCAGCCAGTGAGCAACCCGCCTCGAGGTCGGGGATGAGCACGCGCTTGCGGGGGCTTAGGATGGCTGCGGTCTCGGCCATGAAGTGAACGCCGCAGAACACGATCACGTCGGCGTCGGTGCTGGCTGCCTGGCGCGAAAGCCCGAGTGAATCACCGACGTAATCGGCCACGTCCTGCACCTCTGGCACCTGGTAGTTATGGGCGAGGATGACCGCGTTGCGGGTCCGTGCGCGCTCGCGGATCTCCGCGCTCATCGCGGCGATATCGCGCGGAATGTCGCGGCGCCGAAATTCGGCGGCATCTCTCTCGAGCGAGATTTGTTCTATCGCCACGTCCTTGTGACCTCCAGGCTCAGATCGAATGCGGTCCACGCCCGCCTTCGCGGCAGCCACCGCTCCCTCCAGCGTCATGCCCCCCGATGCTTCCAACAGCGCGCGGCCCGCGGTGATTGCAACCGCTCGGCGCATTTGCTCAGGCGACATATTGTCGAGCAGCACGATCTCCGCTCCCACGTCAAGCGCCTCATCGAGCTGCGAGAGTGTGTCGACTTCAACCTCGACCGGCATGCCTGCTTTGCGTGCGCGCTTGACAGCGGCGGTCACACCACCCGCCGCAGCGACGTGGTTGTCCTTGATGAGGATCGCGTCCCATAGTCCCGCCCGATGGTTGTGGCCGCCACCGTCGCGGACCGCAGCGCGCTCGAGGAAGCGAAGCCCCGGCGTCGTCTTGCGCGTGTCGAGGAGGGTGACGTTTTCGTAAGGAGCCAGCGCATCGGCATAGCGGCGCGCGAGAGTCGCAATGCCGGAAAGGCGCTGAAGAAAGTTCAGCGCAGTCCGTTCGGCGGTGAGTATGGAACCAAGCGGTCCGACGATCCGGGCCACTTCGTCGCCGCGTTCGAGGCGTGCGCCGTCCGTCGCAAGCGCGAGATATTCGCAAGGCGGCCGGACCATCGCGAAGACGTAGGCAGCCGCCTCGGCTCCGCTGAGGACGCCGGGGTCCTTCGCGATGACCCTGGCCTCGCCAAACAGGTCCGGGCCGACCACGTAGCGCGTCGTTACATCGCCATCACCCAGGTCTTCATTCAGCGCAGCCGCGACAATTTCGTCGAGGTCGGCAGCGCGTTGGGCGGGGCGCTCAGGCTTCGATGAAACCATCTGGCTCCTCGCGAAGTCCGAACGCCTGCTGCGTGAAACGGAAGAGGTACGCGCGCTTGCCGCGCACGCTGCGCTCCTTTCCGGTCTGTTCGATGACGCCGCGATCGACGACCTTGCGCCAGAAGTTCCCGCGGTTGATGGAGAGCCCGAGCACGGCCTCATAGACGTGCTGCAGCTCTGAGATCGTGAACTCTGACGGCAGCAGCTGGAAGCCGAGCGACGAGTAACCGACCTTGCTCCGGAGACGGCGCACCGCGTAATCGACGATCTCGCGGTGGTCGAACGCCATCTGCACCGGGAGCCTGCGGACCGGATGCCACTCCTGCTCGCCGCCGTCCTTCGTGCCTGCACAGCGCTCGGCCTGCGCGGTGGGCACGATGGCGATATAGGCGACTGAGATCACGTCGCCGCGCGGGTCCCGGCCGGGGACGACCACCTGCCCTGCAGGATCCGTTTGCTCCGGCCGGTGGAAGGTTTTGAGCTGCTCGATCCAGCCGCCCTCGAGCCCGGTGATGCCTTCATGGAGCGCTCGCGCCTGAGCGTCGAGCGAAATGCCGGGGCGGTGCAGGCCGCCGGGGAGAGCCCAGAAGCCGGGGTATGGGGATTCCGACCTCTGGTTGAGCAGGACGCTGAGCTCGCGACCGGCGAGCGTGAAGACGGCCAGGTCTACCGAGATCGGCCGGCTGGCGTCCTCCAGGGCCGCGTGCCCTGCAGCCAAGGTGCGCCTCGGAGTTCGCTCCACCATCTCATGCCCGATCTTATCTCAATCCGAAGCGTCAATGGGGAACACCGACGAGGCTACAGCTGGCGGCGACCGGCCAGAGCGACTGCGAGGCCAGCCAGGGCGGCGGTGTCGGCACGGAGGTTGCGAGGACCGAGGCCGGCTTTGACAGCAACCAGCGCTTCCTCCCGTTCGGACCAGCCGCCTTCCGGACCGACGAGCAAGGTGAGGTCGCGCGGCTCGCGCACGTCAGCCAGGTCTGTGGTGGCTCCGCGCACGAGCATGACCGGGTGCTCCGCCGCCGACAGGATCTCTTCGAGCGTTGACGGGCCGGCGACGGAAGGCACCTTGAGCCGGCCTGCAAGCATTGCCGCCTCACGGCAGATGGTGGCCCAGCGCTCCGCCTTTGCGCCACGTGCGACGCTGCGATCCGCCTGGAGGACATGAAAGGCGAAGGCGCCGACCTCGGTGCACCTGGAGAGGACGAGCTCCAACGCCGGTGCAGGCAGGTTGGCGATCGCGATGGTAATGCGCGCGTCCGGCTCCGGCCGGTGCTCACGCTCGGCGACGACAGCGCCCTCGACGCGGTCCGGCGAGACGTGGTCCAGGCGCAGCGTGAGAAGGAATCCATCCGGGTCGATGACCTCGATCTGCTCGCCCTCACGTGCGCGCAGCGAGCGGGCGAGGTGGCGGGCGTCGCCGCCGAGGATGACAGCACGCCCGCCTTCACGCCTTGCAAAAAACGACGGCAATGTTTTTGAGGTGAGTCGTCTACATCATGCTGAGGGTTTCGTAGACGGCGATCTGTCCCCCGCTCTTCAGGATCGGGCAGCCCTTCGCCATCTTCGTCGCCGCGTCGAGCGAACCGGCATCAAGAAGGGTGTAACCGGTCGCCCTCTGTCCGATGGGCCCCTTCGCCACTGTGCCATCCGGCTTGACTTTGTTCACCGCACCCGAAAATGGATTGCCGGCGTCGACGACCGCGGAGCCGAGCTTTCCGTACCACTTCTCCCACTGCTTCAACACCCGCGCCTGCGCTGCCGGCGTCTCTGGCATGCCGCCACCGTAGAAGACGAGCAGATACTTCGCCATTTACTTCCTCTCTTTCTTGTTGCCGACGCGGTCGCTCGTCAGCCTAGCGCGTCTTCGCGCAGTCGTGAGAGCTGTGCGAGGGCTCTGCCGAGACGCTTGCGATTCGCCGGGTCATTGAGCCAGCGGCTCTGGCCCGAGGGATGCGGCAGCGGGACCACGACGGGTTTCTTGCCGAATGTGCGGCCGACTCTTTCCTCCAACGGTGCCGGGCCTAGCTCTCGAAGGAAACGCGCGATCGCCAATTGCCCGACCGGGATGATGACACGCGGCCTCAGCATCGCGAGCTCAGCGTCGAGCCAGTGCGCGCAGTTGGCGACAGCGGCGGGCGGCGGCCTGCGATCGCCGGTGTTGCTGGGGTTGCGGCCCGGAAAGCAGCGCATCAGTGCCGCGATGTAGGTGAGGCGGCGGAATTCCTCAGCGCTCGCGAACCCGGCGCGCAACATCCAGCGGTCGAGCTCTTTTCCTGCACGTCCAGAGAAGGGCCGTCGCGACTCGCGCTCCGCAGGCCCGGGTGCCTGCCCGACTAGGAAGAAGGGTGCGCCCCACTCGCCAGAGAAGGTGGGATTGGCCTCGGGAATGATGCCCGCGTCGACGCAGACGTGGCACGCGCTGCAGGCCGCCTGGAGAGCGCGCAATGCTTCGGGCGACCCCGGGGGCGACATGCACCGAACCTACATGGTCTTAACAGACAGGGTTGGCGGGGTTTCAAACTTCACATACCCTGGCCGCAGGTCGGCCGGTTGGGAGAGGGAACCGGATAACAGGGAGGGCCCGGGACGGGAGCGCCAACTTTGCGGCCACGGCCCCCTGGTCCCAATCCGACAAACCGTGGGTCCGATCTCAAGGCCCGGTAACATCCCAGGCCATGAGCCCCACTCCCCAGCAGGTGCTCGATGTCCTCGCCCACATCCAGGACCCCGACCTGGGTCGCGACGTCGTCAGCCTCGGCATGATCAAAGAGCTGGAGGTGAGCCCTCAGGGCAAGGTCAGTTTCACGTTCGAGCTCACAACGCCCGCTTGCCCGGTGCGAGACCGGTTCAAGACCCAGGCTCAAGATCTGGTCGGCGACATTCCCGGCGTCAAGGAAGTCGAAGTCCGCATGACCGCCAACGTGCGTCCTGCTTTCATGCGGCCCAAGCCTTCCGAAGTCCTCCCTGGCGTCAAGCAAACGATCGCCATCGCGTCCGGTAAGGGCGGAGTTGGCAAGTCTACCGTGGCCGTCAACGTGGCGGCTGCGCTGCGCAAGGCCGGCGCCGACGTCGGTCTTCTCGACGCTGACATCTACGGACCTTCGGTCCCCGCCATGACTGGATCTCGCACCGTGCCCGAGCAGGTAAACGGCCAGCTGCGTCCGATCGACGCTCACGGTCTCAAGGTGATGTCCTTCGGCCACATCTACCCCGGTGACCAACCGACCATCTACCGCGGGCCAATGGTCGGCAAAGCGATCGAGGCGATGATGACCCAGGTCGATTGGGGCCGCCTCGACTACCTGGTCATCGACCTACCGCCCGGCACTGGCGACGCCTCGCTCACGCTCGCGCAAGCCATTCCTCTCACCGGAGTGGCGATCGTGTGCACGCCGCAGGACGTCGCCACCGACATCGCGATCAAAGCCCTGCAAATGTTTCGCAAGCTGAACGTCACTCCACTCGGACTGATCGAGAACATGAGCTGGTACATCTGCCCGAGCTGCGGACATCGACACGAGATCTTCAGCCACGGTGGCGCCGAGGCCGCGGCGCAACGATTGGGCGTGCCCTTTCTCGGCGCGGTGCCGCTCGAAGAATCAATCCGCGAGGATGCCGACAAGGGAACGCCCGTGGTCATCTCGCGGCCGGATTCGGTGGGAGCGCGCGCCTTCATCGAGATCGCCTCACAGATCGCGGCGCGCACATCGATTCAGTCGTACCGTCAGCTGCCGGTCATCAACGTCCGGTAAGGGCGACCCTGAAAGACCCCGACGCGTTTCCGCTCACAGTCGATGTCGACCGTGAACGCCAGGTCATGGTGATTGCGTGGGAGGGTGGGCATCGCAGCACTTATCAGGCGGATCGCCTTCGCTGGGCGTGTCCCTGTGCGGAGTGTCGCGGCGAGGCCGGCGTGCCCGGACGACTTGCTCGCATCAAGAGCCTCGAACCCAATGAGCTGCGCGTCCAGAATGTCGCGCTCGTCGGCCAGTACGCGCTCCAGATCGCATTCGAAAGCGGGCATTCGACCGGTCTCTATACCTTCTCGCTTCTGAGGTCGATGTGCGACTGCGCAGAATGCCACGCGAAGAGGTCGGCCTCCTAGTCGAGCACCCGAGGGACATGGGATAATCCCGGCGCTCCGTTGTCGCTCCCCACGTCACTGCAGGAAGCCGAGCCCTGGGGCCTCGAGGCCCCAGCCCGAAGGCGCATCAGGAGCAAACGCCGGATCGCACGCCGCGGCTGGATCGCGCTTGGCGCGCTCGTTGCCATCGCGCTGACCGCCGGCGGCGGCATTCTCGCTTTCGAGAACGCGCTGCCGACATCGGTCAACCTCAATCTCAAGACAGGCGAGAAGGATGTGCCCACGTACTCGCGGCTTGTGTTCACCTTCAGCCGCCCGGTGGCCCTCAATGCGATGCAGACCGCGTTCGTAATCGCGCCCGCCACGGACGGAACGCTGGCCGACATTTCGGGTCAGAAGCAGTACGCGTGGTCACCGACCAAACCCTTGGCCGATCTCACCGATTACACGGTGACCTTGAGTTCGATCACCGACACCAGCCACCATCGCATCCCTGGCGGACGTTGGACGTTCACCACCAACATCGTGCCGCGGATCATGTCGGTGACTGGCGGCGACGCACCCCTCAGCGACGGCCTGGATGTCGATCCCGGCACCCCGCTGACGGTCAACTTCAATGACGTGATGGAACCGAGCACCGTAAAGATCACCCTCGGGACCCAGCCCGCTGATCTCAAGTGGGCCGCTGACAACCGGAGCGCCACGATCTCCACCCAAGGAATGCCTTCGGGACCGCTCGTCCTGCAGATGGGCCCAGGCGGCAGGGATCAATCCGGCCACCACGTGCCTGGGACGTTCACTTTGAAAACAGGCCTCTACTACCACGATCGCGAACACCGAACCACGCTCCGATATCCCGCGCTGATCCAGGTGCCCAACGACTATTACGCACGGGATCAGAACGGCCTGCAGGCGGCAGACATCGTCTTCGAGTATCTCGCCGAGGGCGGCATCACCCGCTGCACCGCCATCTATCAGAACGCCCCCGACCTTATCGGCCCGATGCGTTCCAGCCGGTTCATCTCATTGAAGATCGCCCGTCACTACAAGGGCTTGCTGTTTCAATCGGGCGAATCACAAGCCACGGCAGCGCGCGCAGCCGCTGACCCGGTGCCCCAGTTTTTCGACACGATTGGATACTCGTTCCGCACCAGCGCGCGGTACGCACCCGACAACCTGATGATCAGCGGCAGCGCGGTAAACAATGCCGAGAACAACTACTTCTCCAGCATCGCAAGCTTCACGTTGCCGAAGGTTCGGCCCGACATCAGCGGCGGCTCGGGAGCCAACACCGTCAATGTCGACGAGCACTACTCCGTGTACAGCTACGACGCGATCATGGGGACCTACCAGAAGACGGAGGAAGGGCACGCCTATAAGGACGCCAGCCTCCATCAGCCTCTGCGGATCGAGATGCTCATCGTTTTCCACACAGCCGAGCGGCTCGTCAATGTCGGCGACGGGCACGGCGCCCACATCCACGACTTCGACCTCGATGCAGGCGGCCGGGTGCAGATCTTCTACAAGGGCGCTGGGTACGGCGGAACCTGGAGCGCCCCGGACGGCCACGGTCCGCTGACCTTCACGCTCGACAACGGTGTCGTGATGACCCTCCCGCCCGGCCTGGTCTGGATCGACGTCGTCGCCTGAGCAGCCGACCCGCTAGGCCGCTGCCGACCCGCTAAGCGCGCGCGGCGTCCTTCACCGCGGAAACGTATGCGGCGGCCGCGACTGCCGCAGTCGTGCCGTCGCCGACCGCGGTGGCAATCTGCTTGGTCAATTGCGCGCGCACGTCGCCCACCGCCCAGATCCCCGGTTCGGATGTCTGCAGATTGCGGTCCGTGAGAATGTAGCCGCCCTCGTCGTGATCGACGTGAAACTTGAACAGGCCCGAGTTGGGCACGAATCCGATGAAGATGAAGACGCCGCCGACCGGCAGCTCCTTGTCGGCGCCGAATTGCTCGTACTTGACCGCCTGCACCTTCCCATTGCCGACGATCTCCTTGACGCCCGCCTCGAGGATGAACTCGATCTTCGGATTGGCGCGCGCGCGGTCGATGAGGATCGGCTGGGCGCGGAGCTGGTCCCGGCGGTGGAGGATGTACACCTTCTTCGCGTAGCGCGTCAGGAACTCGCCTTCCTCGACCGCAGCATCGCCACCGCCGACGACTGCCAGGTCTTCGCCTTTGAAGAACGCGCCGTCACAAACCGCGCAGTAGCTGACACCGCGGCCCCAGAACTCCTTTTCTCCGGTGACGCCGAGGTATCTGGGCAGGCCCCCGGCAGCCATGATCAGGGCCGGCGCCCGAAACTCTTCGCCGGACTCCAGCCGGACGATCTTGACGGCCCCGTCCTTATCGATCTCTTTCACCGGCTCGAACTCGCGAACCTCTAGGCCGAATTTGCGGGCGTGGTCGCCCATCTTGGTGGCCAGCTCGCTGCCAAGGACGGATTCGAAGCCGGGGTAGTCCTCGACCAGCTCGGTGTTCAGGAGCTGGCCGCCGAGCGGGCCGCGCTCCAGAAGCAGGGTTTTCAGGTTCATCCGGGCCGTGTACAGCCCGGCCGCCAACCCGGCCGGGCCGCCGCCCACGATCACCACATCAAAGTCGCTCATTGCATCAAGTTCAATTCCAGCAGGGGCTACCGGTATTCCGAAGGTGGGCCCTAGCCAAACTTGAACTGGGCGCCATAACCGCCCCGGGGGCTGTGGCAGGAGATGTTGTCGAAGGGGCAGCCGATCGAGCAGGCGCCGCACTCGATGCAGTTGCCAAAGCTGACCAGCGTCTTCTTCTGCTCCTCGTTCCACTCGTAGACGCCGGCGGGGCAGAAATGTGTGCAGTACTTGCCCTTGCAGTCGTTGGCGCAGACAGCCTGGTCGATGATCTCGATATGCGGGCGCCCAGTGTCCTCTTTGTACTTGACGGTGAAGAGCTTCTCTGTGAGCTTTTCCATGCCCCGAGTCCAGTCTATCCCGCGCCGAAGCGTTCCCAGACCCGGCACATCAGCCGGATGGTGTTGATGTAGTCGGCGGCGTGGATGTTCTCGTTGGGCGCGTGAATGCGATTGTCGGGCCGGCCGACACCCACGGGCAGCACGGTCGGGATCCCCAGGTCGGACACCACCGGGTGCATCGGCCCCGTTGCCTGCATGAACGGCCATAACACCGGCTCGCCATGTAGCTCGTCCACGCAGGCGATCACGCTGCGGGCGACCTCCGAGCTGGGGTTTGACCGCGCCGGCTTCTCCCCGTCGTTCCAGACGATCTCCACCTTCTCGAACCCGTGCGCGTCGAAGTGCTTGCGCAGGCGCGCGAGGATGTCTTCGGGGTCCTGGTCGGGGATGAGCCGGAAGTCGAGCTTGGCGGTCGCATCAGCGGGAAGTACCGTCTTCGACCCGGGCCCCTGATAACCCGTCGTGATCCCGGCGATGTTGCACGTAGGCGTGAACAAAAGCTGCTCGATGACGTGCTCGGGCAGTGGATTCCGGATCAGGCGGTCGAAGCCGACCAGCTTCTTGCGCTGCTGGATCTCCGGGTCGATCTTCGCCATCATCTGCCGGTCGGCTTCGGTGGGTTCGATCACCCGCTCGTAGAAGCCGTCGATGCGGATGTTCATCTCCTGGTCCCGCAGGCCGGCCAGCGCCTCGACCAGGTAGATGGCGGCTGACGGATAGATGGACGCGAAGCCAGAATGCTGGTCAAAGGCAAGCTGCTTTACGCGCAGCTGTACGTAAAGCAGGCCGCGGCACCCGAACTGGATGGTGGGCCGTCCCGCGTCGTCGAAGGACGCGCCCGACTCCCACAGGCAGCCGTCCGCACTGAGCTTGTCGGCATGCTTGTGGGCGATCGTCTCGAAGGTCTTGGAGCCGATCTCCTCCTCGCCCTCGACCAGGAATCGCAACGTGACCGGGATCTCGCCGAGGCCCTTCAGCGTTTCGAGCGCATGGATCCGCGCCATGACGTCCGCCTTGTCGTCGGCGACACCACGGGCGATGATGCGCCCGTCCTTCTCGACCGGCTTGAACGGTTCCGAGTCCCAGAGCTCGATCGGATCCACGGGCTGGACGTCGTAATGCTGGTAGAGCAGGAGCTTGCGCCGTCCCGCGCCGGGCACCTCCGCGTACAGGGCCGGCATGCCGCCCTCATCGAGCGTCTCGACCCGGTCCGTGAAGCGACCCAGGCGTTCCGCTATCCAATCACGAGCCGGCCTCACGGCGTCGAGCCCGTTTACGGAGACGCTCGGAAAAGTGCAGAGCTCTTCTAGCTCATCTATGAAGCGGCGGGAGTTCTTCTCGATGTAGGTGTCGACGGCGCTGGTTGAGATCACGGGTTAATTGTTTCACCACGCGTAACCTAGAAGCCGATGGGCGACAGCGAGTTCCATTTTTCCCCACGGCCCAACCGCGCCGCCGAGATCAAGTGGCGTGGCTGGTCCGAGGGTGCGTTCGAAGAGGCGGGAAAGCTCGATCGGCCCATCCTCCTTTCTATATCTGCGGTGTGGTGCCACTGGTGCCACGTGATGGACGAGACAACCTACTCGCAAGAGGGCGTCATCGATCTCATCAACCGCGAGTACGTCCCGATCCGCGTCGACAACGATCTCAGGCCCGACATCAACCAGCGCTACAACATGGGCGGCTGGCCGACCACTGCCTTTCTCACGTCGTCTGGGGAGATCCTGACCGGCGCCACATACCTGCCGCCTGACCAGATGACCGATGCGCTTGCGAAGGTCGCCAGCTACTACCGAACCCACCAGCCAGAGATCGCCAACCGAGTGCTGGAGGGAAAAAAGCGCTCCGGCTCAACCGTCGCCCGCAGCGCCGGAACGCTCGACGACGGCGCGGTGGACTCCATCCTCGACGCGGTCAAGAACGCGTACGACCACGAATACGGCGGCTTTGGATCTGCCCCCAAGTTTCCTCAGACCGACGCCCTGCTCCTGCTGCTGGAGCAAGCCCAGCTGCGCTTGGACCCGGAGCTGCGCGCTATGGCGGTGCACACGCTCGAGCGGATGGCCGGAGGTGGAACCTACGACCACGTCGAGGGGGGATTCTTCCGCTACTCGACCACGCAGGACTGGAGCGTACCCCACTTCGAAAAGATGCTCGAGGACCACGCGGGGCTGGTCGGCGCGCTGGCGCTCGCGAGGTTGCAGGACATCCTTGACGCAACTACCGCCTATCTGGACAAGGTTCTTCGCGATCCCGCGACTGGCCTGTATGCCGGCAGCCAGGACGCCGACGAGCACTATTACTCGCTCGACGCCGATGGGCGTTCCAAGACCGGCGCGCCATTCGTCGACCGGCGCATCTACACGTCCTGGAACGCGGCGGTCGCGGTCTCCTACCTCGATGCGGCCGTCCGCTGCGAGCGCCCGTTACTGCGGGCGCACGCGGCCGCGCTGCTGGAGCGCCTGTTCAAAGATCGATACCGACCGGGCGCTGGACTCGAGCATGGCGAGGGCGTCGCCGGACAGCTGCCTGACCAAGTCTGGGGGTTATGGGCGGCAATTCGCGCGCACCAGGCGGGCCTGGGCGGTGACTGGCTGGCAAGGGCCCGCGACATCGCCCAGCACCTCGAGGATCGGTACGGCGATCCAGAGCTAGGTGGCTACTTCGACCACGCCGGGACCGACCAGCTCGGCCGCCTGAGCGAGCGCATGAAACCGCTGGCCGAGAACTCGATTGCGGCGATGGCGCTGGCGGAGCTGGACGAGCTCGTGGGTGATCCGGGTCAGCCCTACATGGCGAGCGCACGCCGCGCGCTCGAGTCCGTCGCCGCGCTCCCGCGCCAGTACGGCCTGATGGCGTCGGTGTTCGCTCGCGCCGCCGACCGGCTCCGGCACGGGATCAAGGTGAGCACCGGCAACGCCGCGCTGGCTCGCGCCGCGCTGCTGGCGCATCCGTACGTAGTCATCGAGCCCAATGACGATGCTCGCGCCGTGGTGTGTGTCGGGACCATATGCTTGGCGCCGGTGTCAACACCAGCCGCGATCGGCGAGGCAATCCAGGAAGCACGCCAAACGCGTGCCTGAGTCCCGGCGCCATTTCTCCCGGCGCGTCAACAGAGCTCTAGACGACCCCAAGCTGCAGGGCGCGCTCGTCCACGCGATGACCGGCCTGCGCAGCCGGCGCGACAGCGCGTTCAAGAGCTTCGACTTCGCCACTGGCCGCGCCGACCTGAAGAAGCGCCGCCAGGCAAACCTCGAACGTCTGCCCGAGCTGGTTGAGCGTTTCACTGAACGGCTCGAGGATGTGGGCGGCAAGGTCCACTTTGCAAAAGATGCGGCCGACGCTCGACAGATCATCGGGCAGATCTGCTTGAACGCCGCCGGCGGGCAGAAGCGTCCGGTCGTAACCAAAGTCAAATCGATGGCGGGCGAAGAGATCGAGCTCAATCCTTATCTCGAGTCGCTCGGCATGGAAGTCGTCGAGACCGACCTTGGCGAGCGGATGGTGCAGCTCACGCACACCCATCCGTCTCACCTCATCGCCCCCGCCATCCACCTCACCAAAGAAGATGCGGCGCGCGTGTTCGGGACGGAGCCGACAGTTGAAGCGATCCAGTCCCATGCGCGCGAGTCTCTGCGGCAGAAGTTCATCGCGGCCGCGGTCGGCATCAGCGGCGCCAACATGGCGATCGCCGAGACCGGCACCATCGTCCTGGTCACCAACGAGGGCAACGCGGACCTGACCACGACGCTACCCCCGGTGCACATCGCTCTGTTCGGAATCGACAAGATCGTGGCGTCACTCGATGACGCCGTCGCCATGCTGCGCATGCTGCCGCGCAGCGGCACTGGACAGATCATGACCAGCTACGTCAACTGGATCACCGGGCCATCTCGCTCGGCCGACATCGAACAGTCGCTGACGATCGGGGTCCACGGGCCGCGAGAGATGCATTGCGTGATCCTCGACAACGGTCGCGAGGAGATGCGCGCTGATCCGGTTTTTCGCGATGCGCTCACGTGCATCAGGTGCGGCGCCTGCTCAAATGCCTGCCCACCGTTCATGGCCGTGAGCGGCCACCAGTTCGGACACATCTACAACGGTCCGATCGGCCTCGTGCTCACTCCCTTTCATCATGGTCTCGAGGCCGCGGACTTGCCCAACACCCTCTGCACTCAGTGCAACGCCTGCCAGGAGATCTGCCCCGTCGACATCCCACTGCCGCGCCAGATCCTCGAGCATCGGCGCAAGGGCCGCAAGTCGCTTCGCAAGCAAGCGTTGCTTGGTGTTTGGAAGCGGCCCGAGCTCGCGGACCGCCTGCTCAGGGCAGGCGCCCCGTTCAGCCGCCTCGTCCCAGGGGCGCCTCGGCTGGCGCGAGTGCCCTACCGGGACAGGGCTCCCGACAGCGACCATCGGAAAGGCGCGCCGCTCACCATCTTCGCCAGCTGCATGGTCGATCGCATGCAGCCGGAGTCGGCGGTCGCCCTCCAGCGCATCGCCGAGGCGGCCGGCTACGCGGTTAGATTTCCGAAGGGTCAGTGGTGCTGCGGATTGATCTCTGCCAATGCCGGCGACTTCCACAGCGCCGACGAATTGAATACAAGGCTGGCCGACAGCCTTCGAAATTCCGAGGGGTTGATCGTCACGCCGTCCGCATCGTGCTTCGGCGCGTTCACCATCGATGCCCCGGACTGGGGAGCGCCGGTGGACGATGCGCTGCGGGCCCGTTTCCGAGACTCGACACGCTTTGCTCTCGAGCTTCTCGCCAACCGTCCGGAGTTGGTGCGGACCGACCAGATGAGCCTCAAGATCGCGTACCACGACTCCTGCCAGACGTTGCGCCAGCTTGGTCTCAAAAGCGAGCCTCGACAGCTGCTCGACCTCGCCGGCTACGAGGTGGAGAACATCCCTGACATCGCCAACTGCTGCGGCTTCGGCGGCACGTTCAGCCTCGAATGGCCGCGAGTGGCAGACCGGCTCGCCGAGTGGAAGCTGGATGCGATCGCGAAGACCGGCTGCACCGTTGTCGCATCCGACAACCCAGGATGCCTCGTGCACATCGCCGCCGCGGCGCGCCGGCGGGGGATGGATCTTCGAGTGGCGCACGTCCTGGAGCTGGTAGCGGAACACCTGGCCTAGGTCCGCAGACGCATACTGGATGGCGTCTTGACCCCGCCGCCGCAACCCAATCACCGGACTGCGCGTTAACAACAGACATGGCCATCCTCGAGACCATTAACTCGCCCGCGGACCTCCGCCGCCTCGATCAAGCGCAGCTGTCACAGCTTGCGAACGAGGTGCGAGCCTTCCTCGTCGAACAAACGTCCAGAACCGGCGGCCACCTCTCCCCCAACCTCGGTGTTGTTGAGCTGACCTTCGCACTGCACCGCGTGTTCGACAGCCCCAAGGACGCGATTGTTTGGGACACCGGCCACCAGGCATACGTGCACAAGATCGTGACGGGCCGGGCTCGCGATTTCGCCAGGCTGCGGCAGGCCGGCGGGCTCTCGGGTTACCCATCGCGCAAAGAGTCCGAGCACGACGTGGTGGAGAACAGCCACGCCTCGACATCTCTGAGCTATGCGCTCGGCATCGCCGAGGCGCGGCTGCGCAAGAAATTGAATGGCTACGTGATCGCGGTCATCGGCGACGGAGCGCTGACCGGCGGCATGGCATACGAGGCCCTCAACCAGATCGCCCACCTGCAGCCGCCAAACCTGATCATCGTCATCAACGACAACGGCCGTTCGTACGCCCCGACAGTCGGCGGCCTCGCGCGACACCTGTCGCAGCTCCGCATCGACCCTCGTTACGAGCGCATCAAGGTCGAGATCTCACGCCTCTTGCGCGACCTGCCCCTCGTCGGCTCGACCGCCGACCAGGCTGCGTATCGCGTGAAGGAGGGCCTCAAGCAGCTCTTGCAGCCGTCGACAGTGTTCGAGAGCCTGGGCATCAAGTACGCGGGAGTCGTCGATGGTCACGACGAGGCCGAGCTCGAGGCCGTTTTCTCACGCGCTAAGAAACTGCGATCGCCAGTCATCGTCCACGTGGTCACCGAGAAAGGACATGGATACGGCCCGGCCGTCGAGGACGAGATCGACAAGCTCCACGGCGTCAGCGCGTTCGATCCATTGACAGGGCGCCCGCGCTCCACCGATCTGACCTACACCGACGTGTTCGGCGAGGCATTGATGACCGCGGCCACGCGACGGCCCGAGGTGTGCGCGATCACCGCGGCGATGGCGTCATCAACGGGGCTACTCAATTTCGCGAAGGAGTTTCCTGACCGCTTCTTCGACGTCGGCATTTGCGAGCAGCATGCGGTGACATTCGCGGCCGGACTGGCGATGGCGGGCATGCGGCCCGTCGTCTGTATCTACTCCACGTTCCTGGCTCGAGCCTTCGACCAGACGATCATGGACGTGGCCCTGCACAAGCTCCCGGTCGTATTCGTGATCGACCGCGCCGGCGTCACCGGGCCAGATGGTTCGTCTCACCACGGCGTGTTCGACCTTTCTTACCTCCGGCTCATCCCCAACCTCAAGGTCGCCGCGCCCGCGGACGCCACAGAGCTGTGTGCACTGCTCGAGACCGCTCTCGGGTCGGACGGCCCGGTGGCCATCCGGTACCCGAAAGGGCCGGTTCCGTCCACGCCGGATCTGCCCGTGGAGCCGCTGCCAGTCGGCCGCTGGGAGGAGCTGCGCAAGGGCTCGGATGCCGCCATCTTTGCCGTGGGCCGAATGGTCGAGGTCGCAAGGGAAGCCGCGGAGCGACTGGCGCTGCAGGGCATCGAGTGCACCGTGGTCAACGCGCGGTGGGTGAAGCCGGTCGATCCGCGCATCGTCGATTGGGCGAAGCGTCACCCCATCGTGATGACGGTCGAGGACAACGTCGGCAGCGGAGGTTTCGGCGGCGCGGTACTCGAGGCGCTCGCCCCGCACGGACTTGCGGGCCGGGTGCGCACGCTTGCGCTGCCGGACCAGTTCCTACTTCAGGGAAAAGCGGCCGACATCCTGAAAGAGAACGGCCTCGACGCCTCGGGCATCGCGCTGGCGACGTATCAAGCGATCAGGGGCACGGTTCCGAGCGAGACCGGGAGCGACTCCTAGCGCTGCGCGCGCCGCGATGAGCGGGAACCGGCAGGTTCCCTCTCATAATCTCCTTCGACCGGCGAAGCCCTCGCCCACGCGGTGCCAGTGCTCCACCCGCTCCTCTCCCAGCTTCCAGCAGAGCTCGACGAGCTCGCCATCCCGGTAGGACGGAAAGTCGATCAGACCCTCCAGCGGACCCTTGAGCTGGATTCCCATCCCGTTCAGGCTCGCCACGGCCTTGAGCAGCTCAAGCTCCGCGCCGCCGACTGCATCGCGCGCCTGTTGATGCCGGTCGCGATCCTCCGCGCCGGCGCCCGCTCGCTTCGACTCGTACTCGGCGATCCGCGCCTGGTCCTCGAGCTCGGGCACCAGCGCCGACAGCTCCGCGATCTGAGCGACGATCCTCCGCACGCGAGGCAGCTCGTTGTTTGCCTCTTCGACGGTGTACGTGCGGAGCCTCTGCACGGCTCAACGATATAGCAGCAGACTTGCCGCATGAACGCGATGGACGCACAAGCAATGCGCCGCCGGATCAACGAGGTGATGGTCGCGCGCCTGGCCACCATCAGTCCTGACGGACGGCCGCACATCGTCCCTATCACCTTCGCTCCGGATGACGACGCATTTTACTTTGCGATCGACTTCAAGCCGAAGAAGACGGCAGATCTCCAACGCCTCCGCAACATCGAGGCCAATCCCGCAGTCTCCGTCCTGGTCGACCACTACGAACACGACTGGACCACGCTGTGGTGGGTGCGGGTAGACGGGAGCGCGCGCATCGTGATCGACGGCGCGCAGTTCGAAAGAGGGATGGAGCTGCTGACGGCGCGGTATGCGCAATATCGATCCGAGCGTCCGGCGGGCCCCGTCGTGGCGATCGCGATCGAGCGGATGACCGGCTGGTCCGCATCTTGAGCGTGTCAGGTCCGTAGCAGCACCGGCTGTGCTTGCTCGACCGGGTAGCGGACCGGAATCGCAGCCTGTGTGAAGGCGCCCATCGGATAGGGGCCGACACGCTGTCCCGCGATCGACGCCGACCACGTCACCGCGTAGCGCACCGAAGCCTTCACGAGGTATCCCTCCTGGTTGTGCGCCTCGAACACGTGCGTGACGGCTGACCGCTGCGGATACGGCTGACCGTACCCAGGCTGGCCCCCAAAGCTGGCGCGAGCCCCGTCGCCGAAATCCCAGTCGGCCGACGTCGGCGTGGCTGTGATCGAGTAATCGATGCCGCCGTCGGTCTCGTGAATCGTGACGGCGTGCGGCGTGGGTTCCAGCCACAACCACGACTCCAGGCCCACGAGTCCGATCCTTCCCGGATTGACGGCGACCTTGAGGGCCAGCTCGGTCCATGGCGGCATCGGAGGTGTCCCTCGCGCCTTCGAGCACTCGACCTGCTCAGGGCTTGCGTTCTGCACCTTGTCAAACGCCTGAACGTGCACGCATGCCACGTCGATCGGCGACATGCCTTGCTGCGTCACCGTGCGCGGCCCCGACGTCGACAGGAGCTGCAGCCGCTGTGAGGAGCCCTCGATTGTCAGCCACGACGTGTAGTGGTCCATGCCCGAAACGAAGTAGTCGGCGCCGGCTCCGTCTCCAATGTCGACGACCGGATCCCACGTGAACGCGACCGAATTCGCGGTCGAGTGCGATACACGCGGTCGCGGAGCCAGTGGTGGCACCGAATCAACGTAGATGTCGACGACCGGATACCCGTACTGATCCGCCATATAAGGAGGAGGCGAGCCGTTCCGATAGCGGCCGAGTCCACATTCGCCGCCGAAGGTCCAGTTGTAGTACGCGATGTACTGCTTCGAGTGCCCGTGCACTACCCATCCGTTGTCCGCGAAGTTCCAGTGGTAGTGGTTCGGGTAGTCCTCGTGAAGCAGCTTCACCCAACCCGAAGCATCGCCGGCCTTGCCCCTGAAGTCACCGTAGAAATATCCGTACCAATCGTCATAGCCCGGATTCGGGTGAAAGCCGTAGAAGGTTTCGCGCTCCGGGTTCGTGCCCACGAACGGGTCTTTCGTGATGATCGTCGAAGTCCACATGTCGGAATAGTTCGTGCACCACCCCGGCGGATCGCCATATCCAGGACTTCCCCACGCCGAGCCGCCCATCCCAGGCGATGGGAAAAGGCCCAGCGCGATTCCGATTGCCATTGCCACCAGCCGCCGCACGAAATGCAACCTAGGGCGGCCCGGACGGATTGAGAACCCCGGTCGTTAAGGTTGATCGCTCCTAGAATCGCAGCGTGTCCGAACAGAGAAAGGTCGTCACGATCCTGTTCGCCGACGTCGTCGGGTCGACCGAGCTCGCATCCCAGAGCGACCCCGAGGTCGTTCGCAGCCGGATGTCGCGCTACTTCGAACGCATCACCGAGGTGGCGGGGGCTCACGGCGGGACGGTCGAGAAATTTGCGGGCGATGCGGTCCTGGTCGTGTTCGGAGTGCCTGTGGTCCACGACGACGACGCGGAGCGTGCGGTGCGAGCCGCTCTCGAGATCCGCGATCGGGCCGGCAATCTTTCTGTGCGCATCGGAGTCAACACCGGCGAGGCGGTGACCGCGGCCCGTGACGATCGCCAGTTCATGGTGAGCGGAGACGCGGTCAACGTCGCGGCCCGGCTGCAGCAGGGCGCAGAACCTGGAGAAGTCGTCGTCGGGCCGTTGACTGAGCAGCTGACACGCAGCGTCATCGACTACGAGCGTCGAGAACGCATCGCCGCCAAAGGCAAGATCGAGCCGCTTGCGGCATTCCGAGCCCTTCGCGCCCGCACCGAGGTTCCGCAGCAAGCGCGTGGAGTGCCCGGATTGCACGCACCGCTTGTCGGACGCCGCCGCGAGCTCCGACTTCTACTCGACACTTTCGCGCGCACCGCCGAGGACCGCCGGCCACACCTCTTCACGCTCATAGGAGCCGCGGGGGTTGGCAAGTCACGCCTCGTGACGGAAGCACTGGCAGCGCTCGGAAGCTCGGGCGCGAGGCTGTTGCGTGGGCGCTGCCTGCCATACGGGCGCGGCATCACGTACTGGCCATTCATCGAGATGGTGCGGCAGGACACCGGCATCGCCATCGCCGACGACCGCGAGACGGCTCTCGCGAAGCTCGATCGGTGGCTGGGCGAGCTGCTCACGGATGAAACTCAGCGGCCGGCCGTGCGCGCCCGCATCGCCGTCATGCTCGGGTACATCGCATCGGCGGAGGCGATGCCGGACACGCCCGCGGACCGCGTCGACAAAGAGATCGCATGGGGCATGCGGCGCTATCTGGAAGCAGTGGCCATTGGAGCGCCAGTCATCGTGGTTGTCGACGACTCCCAGTGGGCCGAGCCGCCTGTCATTCGATTGTTGGAGCAGCTGGCCGAGCGCTCAGTGGACGCGCCGCTGCTGCTGGTCTGCATCGCGCGCCCCGAGTTCCTCGAAGCGCACCCCGATTGGGGAGCCGGAAAGCCCAACTCCAGCACGATCACGCTCGACCCGCTCAATCCGAGCGAGACCGGGACGCTCATCTCCAGGCTTCTGGAGATCGAGGCTCTGCCGCTGAGCCTGCGGTCGCAGATCATCGAGCGTTCCGCCGGCACGCCGCTCTTCTGTGAGGAGTTCATCCGCATGCTCATCGACGAGGGCCGTCTGGTTCGCGACGACCGCAGCTGGCACGCGGTTGGGGCGATCGACTCGATCCGCGTGCCCGAAAGCGTCCAGGCGGTCCTCGCGGCTCGGCTCGATGGGCTGCCCGAGATCGAGAGGAACGTCCTGCAGGCCGCGAGCGTGGTCGGCGAGCGGTTCGACATCGCGCAGGTCAAGGACCTGCTCGTTGGCTCCGACCCCGAGGCGGGTCTCGAGTCGCTGCGCCGCAAGGCGCTGGTGAGCGGCGGCGACGGTCCTGGTGACGAGATGCGGTTCAGTCATCTCCTTGTGCGCGACGCCGCCTATGCGTCGTTGCCAAAGTCACAGCGAGCAGCATTTCATGACCGGTTTGGTCAGGTCCTCGAGGCGGAGGCAGGCGACCCGCACCAGGTGACCGAGATCCTCGCCCACCACGCCGAGCGCGCGCTCACCTTATCTCTTGAGCTCGCCTTGGAGGGTGATTCGGTGACCAATCGCGCTCGCCGCGCGCTCGAGTGGTCGCTCTCAATGGGTGAGCGGGCGATGACCCGGCGCGACCGCGCCACGATCGAAGCCGCCCTCAACACCGCACGCGCGGCGTCGGCGATTCTCCCAGATGGAGGCGGGCTCGTTTCACGTACTCGAGTGGCGTTGCTCGAGACCGAGCTTCTTGTGATCGCCGCTGATTATCCGCGGGCGATCCGCGCCATTGCCGACGCCGCCGCGATGGCAGAAAAGGCGGGGCTCCCGGCCTTGGTGGCCAAGGCGCGCCTGGCCGAGGCCTGGATCACGAACTGGACGCTCGAGGGATCAGTCGAAGACTTTCGCGAGGTCGTCGACCGTGCGGTGGAGGCGTGCCGCCAGGCCGGCGACCGCGCAGGCGAGATCGAAGCGCGACATGTGGGCGCTAACTACCTGTGGGGGACCGGACGCGTCGCTGACTACATCGCGGTCAACGAGGAGCTGCTCGAGCAGGCGCGATCGATCGGAGACGTCGCACATGAAGGGGCGATCCTGGTTCGGCTGGCGCCCGCCGAGGCTGTCCGCGGAAACCTCCGCGCCGCCGACGGGCGCCTGACCGAAGCGGAGCAGCTGGCTGCGAGGTTCGGATTGAGAGAGATCGCAAGGACCGCACTGTGGCAGCGTGGCGGTTGGTTGAGGATGAGTGGTGACCTGGCCGCGGCCGAACGCTCCCACCGCCAGTTTCTCATCGCCTCTGAGGAAGCTGGAGCCGTGCAGCATCAGCTCAGCGCCCTTCGACATCTCGCCAACGTGCTCATGCATGCGCGGCGTTATGCCGAAGCCGTGGAATTCCTCGACCGGGCGGCGGAACTCAGCGAGACTAGCAGCGAGAGGTGGAATCGGGCCGAGATATATGCAATGCGAGCACGCACAGCCTTCGAGCTCGGCGATCTCGGCGGCGCCGACACCTTCATCGGCCGCGCCCTGGAAACGCTGCGCGAATACGACGTGACAGCGGTCGCGGAGGTCCACCAGAGCCTCGGCGTGATTCGAGCCGCGCAGGGACGGACGTCGGAAGCCGAATCGTCGTTGCGTCGCAGCCTTAGCGTGCTCGACTCGACCGAGTACAACGTAATGCGGGTCGAATCAGGGCTTGACCTGGCTCGGTTCCTTATCCGACAGGGCCGCACCCTGGAGGCGGCAGAGATTGTCGATGCGCAACAGCGCTGGGCACACGCCAGTGATATCGATGTGTGGGATCGAGATTTCGAGGAGATCCGGACCCTGATCGATCCCTGATACTTGACGAGACGCGACGTCTTGTCTAGCATCGTCTCCTATGGCGCCGCAGACTCGGGAGCGCATCCTCGCCGGGGCGCGAGGCCTGCTCGCCACGGGGGAGAACCCGACGGTGGGGCAGGTCGCAGCGGCAGCAGGGGTCTCCAAAACCAGCTTCTATCGCGCCTTTGAATCCCGCGAGGCCCTCCTTAGGGCGCTGGAGGTGGAACCCGAGCCCGGCGCGAAGGAGCGGATCCTCGAATCCGCCATGGAGATGGTTGGCGCCGGCGGGCTGACGGGCCTGTCGATGGACGAGCTCGCGGTTCGAGCCGGCGTCTCCCGAGCCACCCTGTATCGCGTCTTCCCCGGCAAGTCCGCCCTGTTCGCAAGCCTGCTGAGGGCGTACTCGCCGCTCGAGCCGGTGAGCCGTCTCGTCAGCTCGATGCAGGACCAGCCGCCCGAGGTCGTAATGCCAGAGATCGCGCGAACGGTTTTCCGCACCGTCAACGGCCGGATCGGTCTGCTCAGGGCGGTCGTGCTGGAGCTCAGCTCGATGAGTCCCGACGCGGAGGAGGCTGCTCGGGATCTGGTCACCACGATCTTCGGCTCGGTGGGAGCTTATGTGGTGGCGCAGATGGCGGCCGGCCGGCTTCGCATGATGCACCCGCTGCTGGCCTTTCAGTCGTTCGTCGGTCCCGTCTTCTTCCATCTGCTTACACGGCCGCTCGCGGAGCGGGTGATGGGGCTGGACATCGAGGGTGAAGAGGCAGTCGTTGCGCTGACCGACAACTGGTTGCGGGCGATGAGACCGGATGAGGAGGGACATCCCAGTGGCTGAAGCCTTTGCCGTCGACGTGGAGGGCGTGCAGAAGAGGTTCGGCTCCCTGCGTGCGCTCGATGGCGTGACACTACGGGTCAGAACCGGCGAGATCTACGGACTTCTCGGTCCCAACGGGGCCGGCAAGACGACGCTTATCCGCGCGATCGTCGGGCTGATCGCGCCCGATGCCGGAACGGTCACCGTGCTCGGGCGCCGGATGCCCGACGTCGACAACTTGCGAAACGTCGGCTACATGACGCAGGCGGCCGCCCTCTATCCGGGGCTGTCGGTCGAGGAGAACGTCAAGTTCTTCGCCGCCGTCTACGGCGCGGATGGGGGCGTGGCAGAGGCGCTTAAGCTGGTCGAGCTCTACGACCGGCGGGCGTCCGTCGTGGCGACGCTCAGCGGAGGCATGCGCCAACGGTGCTCTCTGGCGTGCGCTCTTGTCCACAAGCCCAAGCTGTTGCTGCTCGACGAGCCCACGGTGGGCGTGGATCCCCAGCTACGCGTCCAGTTGTGGGGGGACTTTCGCAGGCTGGCTGACGGCGGGACGACGATCATCGTGTCAAGCCATGTCATGGACGAGGCCGAGCGATGCCAGCGGCTTGGCCTCATCCAGTACGGCAAGCTGCTGGCGGAGGGAACGCCGAACGAAGTACGCGCCCGCGCCGGCACCAATAATCTCGAAGAAGCGTTCTTGAGACTTGCCGGGGCAGGGGTGCCGTCATGAGCGCGCATCGAATCGCCGCCATCACGCGAAGGCTGCTGCTGCAGTTCAGGCGCGACCGCAGGACGCTCGCGCTTCTCTTCGTCGCACCGATCATCATCCTCGGACTGCTCGGCTACTTGATCCGCGGATCGTCGTCTGCGCCGGCGGTTGGCATCGCGAACGAGGACCAAGGCCCTCTCGGCGCCATGTTCGCGTCCGCCCTCGAGCATTCGAGCTTGATCAGGGCGACAACGATCCAGGCTTCGGATGGCGACGCCAAGCTCACAGACGGATCGCTCGTCGCGTACATCGTGCTCCCCGCCGATTTCGGCTCGCGAGCGCAGTCCGGAGCGATCGCCCCGGAAGTCCATCTCGAAGGCTCGCAGCCAGGCACCACCGCCCCTGTGCTCCAGGCGCTTCAGCAGGCGCTTGCGTCACTGGCTTCGAGCGGGCCCGCGGCCGGGTTTCATTTCGCACCGCAGATCCATTACCTGTATGGCGGGCCGGGACTCGACACGCTGGACTATTTCGGTGCGGCGTTCATCGGCCTGATCGTCTTCTTTCTCGTGTTCGTCATCACCATCGTCGCCTTCCTGAACGAGCGCTCGCAAGGCACGCTCGAGCGGCTGATGGCGACGCCCCTACGCCGGGGCGAGATCGTGCTGGGCTACATGGTCGGCTTTACTGTGCTGGCGCTGATCCAGTCGGTGGAGGTGCTCGTGTTCTCGCTGGCGGTGCTCAAGGTCTATAACGCCGGCAACGTAGCGCTCATATTCGGCCTCGAGGTTCTGATGGTGCTCGCCGCGGTCAACCTCGGAATCTTCTTGAGCATGTTCGCGCGCACGGAGTTTCAAGCCGTGCAGTTCATACCCCTCGTGCTCGTGCCGCAGGTGCTGCTGTCCGGCATCCTGTTTCCGGTTTCAACCGAACCAAAGCCGCTCCAGGTGGTCTCGGATGTCCTTCCCCTCACGTACGCCGTCTACGGACTGCGCGATGTGATGATCAAAGGCGCCGATCTGACCTGGCCCTCATTGCAGCTCGATGCCGGAGTCGTCGCCGGGTTCTGCGTGCTGTTGATCGTCGCCGGTGTCGCCACATTGAGGCGGCGCATCGCGTAGTTTTGCCCTCCTCGCGCCGGGCGCGCGCAGGCCGCACCTCCGTAATGTTGCGGGGGATGATGCTCGTATGTTCGCGCCGGTGCGGCGGCAAGCTCTTTCGTGCGCTCTTCGCGGAGGTGGAGCTCGACGCCAGCGGCGCCTATCTGGACCACCGCATCGCACAGCCCGGATACGTCTGCCTCAACTGCGGCTCGCCCGCCGTCGACCTCAGCGAAGTGCCTGCGGAGCTGCAGGCGGAGGCGCTGGCCGATGAGGCGAGGCCGATCGCGGCCGACATCCTGTGCCCGGTGTGCGAGACGCGGGTCCAGGTCGATGAGGGCATGGAGTGCCCCAACTGCGGCGCCCCACTCGAGGTGGCCTGAGGGGTCTAGCTGAGGGAGGCCGTTCCGGCCAGGATGCCGAGCATCCGCCGGGCGGCTTCCGCGTCGCCCTGCCGGACCGCTGCCCGTAGCACGCGGATGGCGCCCGGCGTGTCGAGGTTGTCGGCGAGGGCGGCATTGAACTGATCCAGGAGCCGTCGCCCGGCGGCGGAGACACCTTTTTTGGGTCCCACCCTTCCCGATCTCGCAGGCCCAGACGGTCCCACCCCCTCCGTCTCACCTGCCAACAAAACGCGCACGCGCGCAGCCAGCCGGGCGGCTTGCGCCAGCCCCGACCACCTGAACTCCCAATCACGCCCATATCGGTGTGAGGCCAGATAGAGCCGCACCGCGGCCGCGGGTGCGCGCTCCAGCGCTTGGCTCACGAGCACCAGGTTGCCGAGCGACTTGCTCATCTTCCGGCCCTCGTACCGGACGAGGCCAGTGTGCATCCAGACGCGAGCGAAGGGAACCTTGCCTGTTAAGCACTCCGATTGCGCGCGTTCCGACTCGTGATGGCTGAACGCCAGGTCGCGGCCGCCGCCATGGATGTCGATCTGCTCGCCCAGGTATCGCATCGCCATCGCCGAGCATTCGATGTGCCACCCCGGCCGCCCCTCCCCGAACCGCGACGGCCACTCTGGCTCATCGGGACCGGACGGGCGCCACAACGGAAAGTCCAACGCGTCGCGTTTCGCGTCTGGACCCACCGTGCCCAGCAAGCCTTCTTCGCGCAGCTTGCGGATCATCGACAACCGCGATCGGTGGGACAGCCGGCCGTAACCGCGATACCGGCTGGCGTCGAAATAGAGTGCGTTCGTCTGGTAGGCGCAGCCAAGGTCATATAACTGCGTGGCTGCGCGAAGGATGGGCGCGATCTCGTCGGACACGCGAGGCATGAAGTCGGGCGGCCGCCAGCCAAGCGCGGCCATATCGCGCAGGAAAAGTTCGGTCTCGCGATCTGCGAGCTCCCTCCAATCCACACCATCGCGTCGCGCCCGCTCGAGCAGCGGGTCGTCGACGTCGGTGATGTTCTGCACGTAGCGGACACGCACGCCGGAAGCCTCGACAAAGCGGACCAGGATGTCGAACGTGCAGAAGGTGAACGCGTGTCCCATGTGACCCGAGTCGTAAGGCGTCACCCCGCACACATAGAGCCGAAGCAGCTTGCGGCCCCGCTCCGTCCCCGGATCGATCCGCACCTTGTGCCGGCTCAGCGTGTCGTACACGCGGAGGTTCAGGGTTGCCTCAGGCACCGCAGCTCAACCCTATGACTGCGAGCTAATCGACCGCGCGCGCAAGAACAGACGCGTCGGCGCGAAGCGCCTCGACCTTGTCCACGATCTCCCACGGCACGCCCAGGTCGTCGCGGCCGAAGTGGCCATACGCGGCAGTGGGCCGGTAGATCGGACGCAGCAGGTCCATGTTCGCGATGATCGCGCCCGGCCTCAGGTCGAAGTGTCGGCGGATCAGCTCGAGCAGCTCACGCTCCGGCAGAGTACCGGTACCAAACGACTCTACGGCGATCGAGGTCGGGTGGGCGCGGCCGATCGCGTAAGAGACCTGCACCTCGCAGCGCTCCGCGAGACCGGCAGCGACCAGATTCTTGGCCACATGTCGGGCTGCGTACGCCGCCGAACGGTCGACTTTGCTCGGGTCCTTGCCGCTGAACGCGCCGCCACCATGGCGAGCGATCCCACCGTAGGTGTCGACGATGATCTTGCGTCCGGTCAGCCCGGCATCGGCTGCCGGACCGCCGGTGATGAACTGGCCGCTCGGGTTGACCATGATCTTGGTGTTGGCGTCGACCAACATCCCCTCGATGACCGGGTCGATGACCAGCGACCGCACTCCGTCACCGATCTCCTTCTGGCTCATGCCAGGAGCGTGGTGCGTCGAAACCACGAGCGCCTCGATCCGCTTCGGCTTCCCGTACTCGTACTCGACGGTGACCTGCGTCTTGCCGTCCGGCCGCAAGAAAGGCAGCGATCCATCCCTGCGTGTCTGCGCGAGGCGCCGCGCCAGCCGGTGCGCGAGCGAGATCGTCAGCGGCATGAGCTCGGGCGTCTCGCGACACGCGAAGCCGATCATCATGCCCTGGTCGCCGGCGCCCTGCAGCTCGAACGGATCATCTTCCAGGGTGCCCTGGCGCTCCTCCAGAGAATGGTTGACGCTCGCCGCGATATCGGGCGACTGCTCTTTCAGGTAGACCTGTATGAGTGCGTGGTCGGCATCGAATCCGATGTCTTCCGAGTTGTAGCCGATGCCGCGGATGGTGTCGCGAATCGTGCGCTGGATGTCGAGGTCGGCGTGCGTCGTGACCTCGCCGATGACCACACACAGTCCTTTCGTGATCGCGCTCTCGCACGCCACACGCGCTTGCGGGTCTTGCGCAAGCATGCCGTCGAGCACGGCGTCGGAGACCTGGTCACACACCTTGTCCGGATGGCCCTCGGTGACCGATTCGGAGGTCAGAAGGAAGGAGTGCGAAGACCCGAAGGAACTAGCCACAACGACCGCCAATGATATTGGGCCTAGCTGCCGTTGCGCTGGCGGCGATCCTCCGGAGCCTGCCCGAGCAACTGTGCTTGCAGCGCAAAGATGTCGTCGAGCACACGATCGATACGCCTGCCTTCGAGGCGATGGTCTGCGATCACTCCCGCGCTTTCGAGGTGGCGACGGAGCAAGGTGCCGAGCGGCCCATCTACGCGCGTGCGGCCTCGCACCTGGGCGTCCTCCAGCAATTGAAGGCAGCGGTCGAGCGCAAGCTGCCGCAGCCTGTGCTCACGAACCGTCACCTCGGTGTCATGTACCCATGACCTCCACGCGCCCGGCTGCGGTGACGCGGACCTTCACTTCGTTGAGGGGCCCGAGAGTGTACGAGGGGCTCGCAGGTTTGCCGTCCGAACTGAACGCCACTGGATGGCAGGGACACTGGAGCACGCTCGGGCCGTTGTCCCACCACAGCTCGCAAGGCAAATGCGAGCACATGGAGGACACCGCGGTCACTGTGTCGGCTCGGCGAAACACGAAGGCGCCAACGGCGCCGGCCTTGACCAGCTTCCCCTGGCCCTCTGCGAAGTCATAGAGCGCGCCCACATCGGTCCAGCGAGGGCGCCTTGGGAGTACCGGATCGGATGCCGCCGAGAGTCGGCGCGGCGCCCCGCTTGCAGGCGCCAGCCCCTTGCCGACAACTCCGCCCACGAGGGCTCCAGCGGCGATGCCGAGCCCGGCCACCAGAGCGGCGCGACGGGTCATCCACGCGTCCCGAGGCTTCGAATCCAGAATCTCCGCGAGGCGGCGCCGGAAGGCTGGGCTCATCCGCTGCGGACCCTGCCGGGCAGCGGCAAACCTTGCGGCAGCGGTGATCGCCTCTTTCTCCTCCGCGTCCCCGGCGCGCAGCTTCAAGCGGCGACCGCGCAGCAAGTCGTTGACGATCCGCTCGACGCGGTTCTCGGGCTTCTCAATCATCCAGCTCAACCTTCGCCGCCGCTCGCAGTGCGCGCAGCTGCATGACCTTGACCGCGCCGACCGTTGAACGCATCTCGACAGCCACTTCCTTGAGTGAGTACCCGTGCAGGAAACGCAGCTCGAGGACCCGGCGGTAGTTGTCACTCAATGCGGCCAGGATTCGCTGTGCTCTCTCCGCCGGCTCGTCCGAGGTCGGCCCCTGGGCCACGGCCAGCGCCAGGTCCTCGTGCAGCTCGGCCTGCGACAGGCCCAAGCGCGTGCTCCAGAACGCGCCCAACACGGAGCGCGCGGTGGCGAAGAGGTAACCTCGAATCGCGCTGGGAGGAGCGCCCTGACGCAGCCGCGGGAAGGCCTTCATCGCCACCTGCTGCGTCAGGTCTTCGGCATCGGCTCGGTTGCCAACGCGTGCGTAGATGAAGGCATACACCAGCTCAAGCTCATCGAGAGCAACGTCTGTCGCCCGCTTCGCGGTCGGAAGATCGACCACCTCTCCCGCACGGTCGGACGAAGACGCTGGGTCATTTGATGCCGGGGGGTCCGAGGTCACAGGGCTGTTACGCGTGCAGATTCCCGCTGTGTGAACGCGTGGCGCTCGAACTCTTCAAGCCGGCAGTTCCCTCTCAATTTCGCTTATAGCGTTACCGCTGCAGGTTACTTGACGGATACCGGCCAATAACCCCGCTAAAACGGATAGGCCGGGTTACCCCGGCCCATCCAGGTAATGGCGGCGATTGAGCGGCTACGCGTGCCTCCAGCCGGGGCGGCCGGCGCGGCGCCACAGCAGGTAGCCAAGGCCGAGGAGGATCCAGATCGGGCCAACGGCGCCCAGACCGGTGATCAGGTAATCGACCGTGGTGACGAAGTTGTGGGCGGCGTCGCTGAGCGCTGAGACGAAGCCCCAGTTGTCAGAGCGAGAGCTCGTCGGTACAGCGGCTCCAGCTTCTGAGAGCTGGACGGTGATCGTGCTGAAAGCCACGTTGTGCTCGATGTACTGGATCTGGCCCTTCAGCTGCTCGATCTGGCCGGTTATCTGCCCCAGCTGGTTCTGGACGGCGATGATGTCGGACACGGTCTGCGCCTTCGAAAGGAGCGCGAGCATCGCGTTGCGCTGCGTCTCTTCGTTGGCCAGCCGGGCCTGAAGGTCGACGTACTGCGCGCTGACGTCGTTGCCGCTGATGTGCTCGCTCTGGACCGTGCCCATCTTTGCGAGCGCATCGATCGTCGCATCGAATTTCGTCGCCGGGACCATGAAGGTGATGACGCCGGTGCGGATCTGGTCGCTGGCGACGGGGTTCACCTGGGCGTCGGTGCCGGCGACGTAGCCCTGCTCGAGCTCCACCAGCGAGCGCACGGCCGCCAGGCTGGAGTCGAACGAGCCCGCCTTGACGCTGATCGCAAGCTGGGCCTGGCGGATGACCTGCGGACCCTGGATAGGCGGTACGACGTCGGAACCAGGTTTGACGGCGCTGCCGCCGCCGTTTTGGGCCGGCACGCTCTTGGCCGGAGCCCCATTCGTAAAGTCGGTTGAGCTATCGCGGAGCGCGGTGCTTCCAGAGCCGCTTCCGGCGCCGCTGGTTGAGCCGCCACCGCACGCTGCGGCCGCCACGAGGAACCCGATGAAGAGCGCGATTACGACGAGGAACCTTTTCATGCGACCGCCTCCGTTGTTGATGCAGACCAAACGCGGCGGCGCTGCGTGGGTAACATCCGATCTCGTGCTGCAGGTCCGCAACCTCGCCATCGATATCGCGGCGCGCCGGGTTCTGTCCGATGCGAGCTTCACCGTGGCCGCCGGCGACAAGGTCGGGCTGGTCGGCCGCAACGGCGCCGGCAAGACCAGCCTGCTCAAGGTTCTCGCCGGCGAGCACGACCCGAAAGCCGGGCTCGTCATGCGCCGCGGCACGCTCGGCTACGTGCCGCAGAACCCACGGCCTCGTGC